>Ga0213865_10000118_pt1 | contig 50776 bp, 54 predicted proteins | sample PICome_6_FD_160100 | JGI IMG/M metagenome (GOLD analysis project Ga0213865, IMG submission 160100) | Coastal seawater microbial communities near Pivers Island, North Carolina, United States - PICO282 | ecosystem: Environmental > Aquatic > Marine > Coastal | place: USA: North Carolina...
CGTATGGACGGTATGTTCCTTTCATTAAGATCATTAACAGAAATGCCACAAATTGATACAAGTTCGTGTACCAATGCATATCGTCTAATGGAGTCGTGTACTAAAGTTAAGTATACAAGATTTATTGGTTCAAATAACTTGATTACACGTATGGACAGAATGTTCTTAGCATGTTATAGACTAGAATACTTGCCATCACTAGATACTAGCGGTGTAACACGTATGGATAACATGTTTAATGGTTGTATTAATATTAAACGTCTAACACAAGATACATTTGATCTAAGCGCATGTACACGGATTAACGGTATGTTTGCTGGTATGAACCAACTACGTGTTGCACCTACACTATCTAATTCAAGTCAAGTAGTTGACTTAGATAACCTGTTTACTAGTTGTTACTACTTGAGCGAGATTGGTTATATTGACACACAGAGCGTTACTGACTTCTATCGTATGTTTATTAACTGTTTTTCACTGACAGGTCTTGACTGGGAACTTGACTGTAGAAGTGCTACACGACTACGTGGTATTTTCCATAGTTGTATTTCGCTCATTAAAGCACCAGCACTGCGTAACATTAACCAAGTTAATCAGGCTACAGAATTCCGTGATTTATTTTATAACTGTAACTCACTATCAGAGTTTACTAACATTACACTAGACACACAATACGCTACTAGCTTCTACTACATGTTCTATAACTGCTTGAGTTTAACAGAAATACCATTCCACTTAGATACAAGTTCAGCAACAGACATGCGTGGTATGTTTAGATACTGTCGAGTATTAGAGAAGTTTAATCAAATTAATGACGAGTTTATTACTACAGAATTGCGTAACTATGATGCTATTTTCTGGGATTGTCACAACTTACCTAGTGTGCCAAATTTTGAAATTTTTGCACACACTGACAGCCAAAACACAAACCTTGATTACATATTCTACGGTTGCTATAACCTAGCAGAGATTCCAACAAACTTCTTTAACAAAACATATTTAGACATTGATGGTAATCCAAGAAGCTTTGACGGATATAGGCTGTTTACTAACTGTTTTGCTCTAAACACAATACCGCCTATGAGCTTTGGACAGATTTTTAGATTTTATCAGTTTTTACAAAGTTGCCGTAATATTGAATATCTACCAACAATGGATACTTCACAGGGCGGCGATATGAGATATGCCTTTGCATATATGTATGCTCTTAGAGAATTCCCAGCAGGTGTTGATCTATCGAGCTGCACAAATGCTTATGCATTTGCAATTAACCCAAGAGCTATGCATTATATTCCAGACCTAAATGGCCCTGGCAGTTCGTGTTCAGACTTCCGTTATATGTTCTATGGTAGTGAAACTCTTACAGTTGTAGATGCTACATTTGATACTAGTAACGCAACAAACGTTGCACGTATGTGGGGTTATTGTAGAGCACTTACAAAACTACCAGGCACATATAATTTACAAAATGTTACTACTGAATCAACAAGTGCAACAGCAGGAATTAATCAGTTTATTATAGATTGTAGTTCTCTGCAAGAAATTAATGTTACTAATGTACGTAGACAGATGTATTTTAGAAACTGTAGTTTTGATAGAGCTCAGATTGTAAACATGTTTAATAACTTATGGGACAACAGTGTTGCAGAAACTAAGCCAGACGGAAGAGTCGAAGCTACAGCGTATACGTTGTTTATAGGCGGTAACTTAGGATTACAAACACTAACACAAACTGATAGAGATATAGCTCTAAATAAAAATTGGATTCTAAACGGATAAGGTAAAATAATGGCAGAAATAAAAACATTTTCAACAAATTTAAACGAAGAGTCGGGATTTTATTCAAAAGTTGGAGGAGACGAAGATCTAGCGTTTGCGCCAAACTTTGTACAGTGGCCAGGCGGCGAAATGATTCAACGTGCAGACAAAGATACATATGATTATCCTGTAAATGGATATTATTGGTTTAATTCAAAAGCAGAAGCAATTAGATTTTTTAGCCTACGTTCAGATCCACACACTGATGATACTTTAGCAGATGCTGATGATGTACAATTTGGAACATCTGCAAACACGGGAATTTTAGGACCAATTCCACCAGATAATGATCCAAACGACGACGATCAGGGCATATTAGAAAAACCAGATCCTTACATTCCAGATGGAGCGGTACCTAGTAACGAAGGTATGGCATACGAGCCAGATTGGCCCCCAGCATATGCAGACGATGCACACTTAGCTGATCCATATGTATATGATCCAACATTGGAACAAGATGTACCACATCAATAAAAAAAAGGACCTTAATGGTCCTTTTTTATATTAAATCCATTACTTCAAATACTGTTTGTAACTTATTGACTATAATCTTAGTTGAAAGGCTTCTTCGTAAACCTTGATGCAAAGGTTTTGGAGTTTCTCTAATTTCACTCCATGCCCATCCTTTGTGTTCGTGACTTAAAATAGGTATAAATTCATCTTCAACTACACACAAAAAAGTATGGAAGTTAAATTTTTCATCACTTGATATAAATGTTTCTAAAGGAATTGTTTTTATAATATTAGGAAGAAACCCAATTTCTTCTTCAATTTCTCGTTGAAGTCCTTGCCATGCACTTTCTTCTCTAAAGTTAGTGCCACCGACTAGGCCCCAAGTACCCCTGTTTTTTCCTTCTGCTTTTTGTAATAAAAATATTCTTTTGGTTTGCTTTGAATAAAAAAGCGCACCACTACAAACTATCTCTGTCATACTAATAGTTAGCCGTCGAGCTGAAGACCCCAGGTCCCTCCTGAGTATTCGCCTTCATAGGAACGTATCCAAAATTCACCATTCCATTTATATTGATGATTTTTATTGAGGTTAGTAACATATGTAATTGTTTCTGTTTCACTAGCATCAAAGACTATATTCCAAGTTGTGCCGTCCCATTCAACTATATCATTTTCACTTGCAATAAAGTCTGTACCGTTATCATTTTTCCAAGCATCAGCGCCGTCTGTGTTTGATTCATCTCCAATGTTACCAAGTAACATTAATCGTATGCCAGGTGCTTTATCTTGTGTAGGATCAAATCTTAAAGGATCAATAATGTAATCAACTGATGTGCGTACACCTGCAGGACCAGTAATAGCAGTATCGTCTCTTAATTCGTCATATGTTATAACTATTGTAGTTTTGTCTAGAGGATTAATGGTAAATGTTCCTGCGATATAATTATCACTATCGTCTGTTTTTAAATATAATCTACTAACACCTGCTCTATATGATCCTGGTATTGCTTCTACTAATTCTTCCCAAGACACTTCTCCTACTACATTTTTGCTTATAAGTTGTGCTTCGTTACCAAGTACCATCAATCCGTAATTTTGATATGTACTTGCAGCAACAATACTTTCCCATCTAAACTTAGTATCAATATCCATAGTACCATCGCCACTATTAGGAAACTCTCCAGAGTCAACAACATTTCCTTTATTGCCTAAGCTGGCTGCAAATTGCGGCTCTGCACCGTCTTGAACACCTACTGATAAATTAAGGCCGAGCTCAATAGAACCCGAATCTTCGTTAAACATATTTGAAATAATATTTGTAACAACACCAAGTCTTTTAACTTTTGTCGGCGGAGATATGTATATTGGAGTACTGAATTGAATTTGTCCTACATCAATATCACTATCAACACCTACAGGAATACTTTTACTACTAAATGTAATACCTTCTAAATTAACTACACTTAAACTAGTCCAGTCAATATAATTATCTGTAGTTTGTATTTCAAAACTTGGATTAAACAAAACTAATATTTGTTCCATTATTTGTAACTTTTGTTCTGTATTACTTGCCCAAATATCTACATTTAACCGTAATATATATGGACTAGGCATAGCACGTTCAACAGTATAATTTTTACCTTGAGTATTTAGATATTCGTTATTTTGATCGTCATATGCACGTTCTCTAATATGAACTTTACTAATTAGACTAGCATCAGCAGTCCTAGTTCTATCCATTTCTAATCCAGTAACATATACTGACATTCTAGGAGCACTTGGTAATTTATTTTCTGAGTTATCTCTAATAATGTTTGCAACTTGGCGTGTTAAGTCTCCGTACATAACAGGTACTTGTGTTAAGTTTCCGTGTGCATCTGAAACACTAAAGTTACTCATAAGTCTTATCATTTGAGTAATATAACGTCTAATTTGTCCGTCGTAAAAGAAATCCATTATGTATCATCCGCCTTTGGTCGTAATGCTTTAGAAAGTGCTTGCTTTTCTGTAACTTGCTCACCGCCAATTTCACTAACTGTATTATTATTAATAAATGATGTGAGTTGAGTTTTACGTTCACTGGTGTTAGTCATTGTCATTCTAACATCATCGTACATACGCAACCATCGTTGCCCGTCAAATTTAAATAGTCTATTTGGCAAATAATCAGTACGTAAAAAATAATCTCCAGCATCATTTTCTGCAGGAAATTTAATGCCGCTACCAAATGCAGCACCATTGGGCGGTTCTCCGTTACTTACTAAGTAACCTGCATATCCCATTTTCTCCGGCGCACTTGCTGTAGGATCTTCAACTGTATTAACAGTTGCATTGCCACGATCATCAACATCAACTGTATAATAATGACTTACATCGTAACCACTTTTTGGTGCGTCAGCTTCTGCTTCAGAAAGTACAGCGTTATTAATTTGCATTTCTTTTTCATATGTTGAAAGCAAATCTCTTAAAGTATTGTCTTGATATTCTTGCCAAAAATTTGTATCTGTAGGTAAATTTCCTGTTGTTTCTTGTATTACTTCGTACAATACTCCTTGATATTTTACAGTTTCTCCTACAGCATACGTAACAGTTTCATCATAATCGCCCATAAACAAATCGTCATTTTCAGGACGTTCTAGTATATCACGATACTCTTGGCTGTCTACTATTGATTTTAATTTTAGTCTATACAAATGAGGATACCAAGTTGGAGAAAATCCTTCTGCTGCACGATTAACATCTTCTACTACATAGTATCTTTTAAGACTTGTAGCAAAATCATTTTCTGCATATTCATCTTTTAAGTGCGGAAGTTCTAGTACATCTCCACTCATAATTTTACGTCCAACTGCTTCAACACTACTGTTTATATGTACAGTCATAAACAATGTGTCATTACTTAAGAATAATCCAAATTGACTTAGATCAAAATCTATGTCTTGAACATTGTAAATACCTCTAATAGTGTATATGTCAGGATCGTATTTTCTGTCTCTATTTTCTAAAAATAGTAAGTCCTGTATTTGTGTATGATCCTTTGCTGTTTCGCCGTCATCAGTACCTATATACTTGTGTATATTAATATCAGTACCGCCAACAGTAAACATTTCATAGATGCGCTGATCCATAAATTTGTAATCATTACCCTTTTGTGGTTTGTATAAACTTAGTCTTGGCATATACATATTTATCGAAACGATAAATACTAGTACGGAGAACTTCATATGGCAGAATTAATCAAACAAAAACAAGAAGTATATGACTATGTTTACAGCCTCTTAGGCGGCGGAATGGTCGATGTTGAGCTTGATCCAGAGCACTACGAAACAGCGTTAGGTAAAGCTCTATCAAAATATAGACAAAGAAGCGACCACAGTGTAGAAGAGTCGTATATCTTTTTACCTTTGCTAGAAGATACAAACGATTATATTTTACCAAGCGAAGTTATTGAAGTTAGAAAAATTTTCCGTAGGTCAATTGGTTCGAGAACAGGCAACGGCGGTGGAGGAACGGTATTTGAACCGTTTAATCTTGCATATACAAACACTTATTTGTTAAGTGGTAGTACACAAATGGGCGGACTTGCAACATACGATATGTTTGCACAGTATCAAGAACTAGTAGGTAGAATGTTTGGTTCGTTTATTGAATTTAAATGGAATACTACAACGAAAAAACTTACACTATTTCAACGCCCAAGAGCAAACGAAGAAGTATTATTAATGTGCTATAATTATAGACCAGACAGTCAGCTATTAGAAGATTATCTTGCTAAACAGTGGATTAAAGATTATACACTTGCAAGTTGTAAGTATATGCTTGGCGAAGCACGTAGTAAGTTTGCAACTATTGCCGGACCTCAAGGCGGCACTAGTCTTAATGGTGATACACTAAAAGCAGAAGCTGTTCAAGAGATGGAAAAACTAGAAGCAGATGTAAGTAGTGCAGTTGCTGGCGGCACAGGATATGGATTCTTAATAGGCTAATAGGTTGACATAACCAATATTATATTGTATAATTAAAAAATATTATGGCATATTCAAAAAAAGTAATCGACAGATTCGAACAAGTTACTAATAATCCAGGTGCACATGGCGTAGGTCGCTTTGATCCAAACGATCCTAATGTTGCAGTTGGTATGACTGGCGCTCCGGCATGTGGAGATGTGATGAAATTGGATCTTAAACTAGATCCTGAAACAGATACAATTTTAGATGTAAAATTTAAAACTTACGGCTGCGGCAGTGCTATTGCATCTAGCAGTATGTTTGTAGAAATGCTAAAAGGCAAAACTATTAGCGAAGCAAAAGAAATTAAAGATAAAGAAATTGCTGAAGCACTAGAATTACCTCCTATCAAAATACACTGTTCAGTGTTAGCAGAAGATTCTATCAAACGTGCTATCCAAGATTGGGAAGAAAAGAAAGCAGGCAGAAATGAATCTTGGATTCAAACAATAACTAAAAAAAATAGTTGACAAACACTTAATTTTCTTATATAATGTAAATTATATTGTACGGAGAATCATTTAATGCTACCTAAATTGCTTGTTGTCGGACACGGCAGACATGGAAAAGATACTGTCTGCGAAATGTTAGAAAAGTACGGTTACACATTTCAATCTAGTTCAAAATTTTGTTCAGAGCTTTTTATCTACAACGAACTTAAAGACAAATACGGTTACGCTAACGAAGACAAATGCTACGAAGATAGGCATAATCATCGAGCCGAATGGTACGACATGATTCATAACTATTGTAAAAATGACTTAGCACGTTTGGGTAGAAATTTATTTGCTCAAAATAATATTTATTGTGGACTTCGTAATAAACGAGAATTTTTTGCTATGCAAAATGAAGAAATTTTTGATTATGCTATTTGGGTAGATCGTACAGATCATTTACCTACAGAAGATCCAAGCTCTATGAGTATCGAACAATGGATGTGCGATTATACTATAGATAACAATGGTGATTTAGAAAGATTACAACTTAATGTTGATACGCTTATTCGTACTATTTTTAGAAATCGGGGATTAGGTCACCTTGTTTCCAACGGACCCCGTCCTTTTGAATTAGTCTCTGGCAGTTAGCACAAATAGTTTTTAAATTGGTAGGTCTGCAATTTGTTAGATCTCCATCTATATGATATACATCAAACTGCTCACTGTGTTTACTTTCAAAACCACATTTTTCACACTGACTCTTTTTCTCATATCCGTGACGAGCCCATCGAGGAATGCCTTTACCGGTGCCATTATACCTAGCACAACTTTCGCACTTTGATCTATAAAATACTTTATTACCTTTGTAATAGTTTATAGCAGCTGGTTTTTTCTTACAATTTTTACATAAAGGTCGCATACATTTATTTAGCTGCCCTTTTCGGCCCCTTTTATTGGTGATTTAATAGGGTGATTTTTATATTATCTGCTAAATAATAGTAATATACAGCTCATTCGATAGGAGATCAAAAATGGCATTAACATCACCAGGCGTAGAGGTCAAGGTAATTGACGAGAGTTTTTACACTCCGGCAGAACCAGGAACTGTACCAATGATATTCGTTGCTACCGCAGAAAATAAAACAAACGGTAGCGGAACAGCAACAGCAGAAGCAACAACAAAAGCTAATGCTGAAAAACCAGTATTACTAACATCGCAAAGAGATCTTGCAGATAAGTTCGGCGATCCAATTTTTTATACTGATGCAAACAATAACCCAGTACACGGCGGAGAACTAAACGAGTACGGCTTACAAGCAGCATACTCACTTTTAGGCGTAAGCAATGCAGTATATGTTACAAGAGCAGACGTTGACTTAGGTCAACTACAGCCTACAGCAGAAGCACCAAGTGCAAATCCAGCAGGCGGAACTAACTGGCTTGATACACAAAATACAGCATGGGGCATATTTGAATGGAATGGTGCATCAGCAGCACAAACAGACGGGCAAACATTCCAAGTTAAAACACCTATTGTTATTACTGATACTACAAAAATTGCACCAAACGGATCTCCAAAAACATCAGTTGGACAAAAAGGCGAATATGCTATTAAAGCAACAACAAACGTAATTAAAGTTTTCTACAAGAATTATTTAGGCGAATGGGTAGAAGTAGGAAGCAATGATTGGGTTGATAGTCATCCAACAATAGTTGCTGATTCATCAGCAAACGAAGCAAGTTTTGTAGGCGGTTCGGCTACATTTACGTTATCAGTTGGAGCAGCTGATTATAGCATTGCAGAAGATGCAACACTAGACGCAACTATTTCAGCAGCAAATATTCAACTAGCTAATGCAAACACAGGCGTAAGATTAGAAAAAATTGACGGCAAAGTTCATATTTTTAATGATGGTTCAGCAGACTCAACTATTTCATTAGCAGCTGGCGCCGGCGTAGGCGGTGACTTACTTCCTTTACTAGGACTTTCAGTACAGACAAAACTTTGTCCTGCACTACAAGTTAGCCCACATACAAGTGTTCCAGAATTTAAAATGAACGACACAAGCCCACGTCCAACAGGATCTGTTTGGGTTAAGACTACAGAACCAAATCAAGGTGCCCGTTGGAGATACAAGCGTTGGAATTCAGAAACAGAACTTTTTGATGCTGTTGAATTACCAATTTATGCATCAGCAGCAGGCGCATTATTTGATTTAGATCGCTCAAGTGGCGGCCTTGGTCTTGCAGCAGGTGATTCTTATGTACTATCAAATGCACAAGGCACATCACCAGCAAGAGCAGCATTTACTGTATACGAAAGAGTAGGCACAGGAACTACAAGAATCGAAGGCGGCGTAATTGGAGCAACATTTACTCCTGGTAATGAATCATTTACTATTGCAGAATCTGCACCAGGCGTACAAGGTGTTGGTGATCCTGTAACAGTTTCATTTGCAGTAGCAGGAAACTCAGATGATGCTGACGTTATGGCAGGTGCTATCAACTCAGCAGGACTAAACTATGTTGTTGCAAGTGTAGTTGGTGATAGAGTTGTTATTGAACATACCGCTGGCGGCGAAATGGAATTTGTTGATACTTCAGCAGCACTATCAGGCGCAGGCTTTACAGCATACGATTATGCAGACGGTTCAGGAACAGCAAACCTTTATGTTAAAGTAGGAACTTCGGGTTCAGATGACCCGCTTACATTAACAGCAAGTAACTGGAAAAAAGCAACACTAACAGCAAGCGATGATGCACCATCAAGTTTAGCAGCAGACGGCCAACTATGGTATAACTCAGTTGTTGACGAAGTTGACATTATGGTACATGACGGTAATAGCTGGAGAGGTTATCGTGTAGCATATCCTGATTCAGATCCAATGGGTCCAATAGTTAGTGCAACAGAACCAGAAAAGCAAAGCGACGGTTCACCACTAGTTGAAGGCGACCTTTGGGTAAGCACTGCTGATATTGAAAACTATCCATTAATTTATCGCTATAATGGCGTTACTCTAAAGTGGGTATTACTAGATAGCTCAGATCAAACTACAGAAAACGGTGTACTATTTGCAGATGCACGTTACAACACAGCAGGCGCAAACAGTGGAACAGCAGGTGATATTGTAGACTTGCTAAGTTCAGATTATGTAGACGGCGATGCTCCACAAGCAGCACTATATCCAAGAGGTATGTTGTTATGGAACCTACGTAGAAGTGGATTTAATGTTAAGCGTTTTGTACGTAATTATGTTGACATTAACGCAGACAATGCAGTTAGCGGCGAAAGCCAAGCAAATTACTATCCACACCGTTGGGTAACAGCATCAGCTAACCAAGCAGATGGATCAGGTAGTTTTGGCCGTAAAGCACAGCGTCAAATTGTTATTACTGGACTACAAGCAATGGTTAGCGGAGTTGACGAATTAAGAGATGACGAAACTAGACTATTCAATGTAATGGCAACACCAGGTTATCCAGAACTAATTGGAGAAATGGTAAGTCTAAACTATGACAGAGGTTTAAGTGCATTTATTGTAGGCGACAGTCCAATGAGATTGAAGCCAGATGCAACTTCACTTAATGAGTGGGGTACTAACGTTCGTCTAGCAGTTGAAGATAACGACGACGGCTTAGTTAGTAGAGACGAGTACATGGGTGTTTATTATCCAGCAGGATTTACAAGTGATAACGTAGGTAACAACATTGTTGTTCCACCAAGTCATATGGCACTTCGCACTATTGCACTAAGTGATCAAGTTTCTTATCCATGGTTTGCACCCGCAGGTACAAGACGTGGCGGTGTAACTAATGCAACAGCAACAGGTTATATTAGTGACGAAGGAGAATTTGTAAGTGTTGCACTTAACGAAGGTCAACGCGATACATTGTATTCAAACGCAGTTAACCCAATTACAACACTAGCAGGCGCAGGCCTTGTTGTATTTGGACAAAAAACTCGTGCAAGAAATGCAAGCTCACTTGATAGAGTGAACGTAGCACGTTTAGTTGTTTACTTAAGAAGCCAGCTAAACAAACTAGCAAAACCTTACTTGTTTGAACCAAATGATAAGATTACTAGAGATCAAATCAAAGCAGCAGCAGAGAGCTTATGTTTAGAGCTAGTAGGACAAAGAGCACTTTATGACTTCTTAGTTGTTTGTGATGAATCAAACAATACTCCAGGAAGAATAGATCGTAATGAGCTATACTTAGACATTGCAATTGAACCAGTTAAAGCAGTAGAATTTATTTACATTCCACTAAGACTTAAGAATACAGGAGAAATTGCAGGACTTTAAATGAGGGCTAGGACCCCTGAAAAAAGGGGTCCTTACTTTGATAAATACTAGCAACAGGAGAAAATATAAATGGCAATCTCAACATTATCAAAAATTACAGTACCACTAGCTAGTGATTCTAGTGCAAGTAACCAAGGCTTGTTAATGCCTAAGTTACAGTATCGCTTTAGAGTGACACTAGAAAACTTTGGCGTAAGTGGTAATACAACAGAACTAACAAAACAAGTAGTAGACGTAACTCGTCCTAACTTAACTTTTGAAGAAATTACTTTAGATGTTTACAACTCAAGAAGTTACCTAGCAGGTAAGCACACTTGGGAACCAATTACTCTTAACGTAAGAGACGATGTAAGCAACAACGTTACTAAGCAAGTTGGCGAGCAACTTCAGAAGCAATTTGACTTCTTTGAACAGTCAAGTGCAGCATCAGGTATTGATTACAAGTTCTTAACTCGTATTGAAATGCTTGACGGTGGCAACGGTGCAAACGAAGTCGGTGTATTAGAGACTTGGGAGTGCTATGGTTGCTTCTTAACTAATGCAAACTATAACACAATGGCATATGCTACCAATGATCCAGCAACTATCGCACTATCAATTAGATACGATAATGCTATTCAAACACCACAAGGTACTGGTATTGGTACAGCAGTTGGTCGTACAGTTAACACTCTAGTAACTGGCGGCGGCGGCGCACAGTAAACTTAAAAAGTAGATTGTCAAACGAAAAAGGAGGCTTCGGTCTCCTTTTTTATTATCTGCGTGGTTTTTCTTATGGATAAATATATGTATGGCAAACAAGTTAAACGGATTCTTAGATAATTTTTTCGGTGGAGTTACTAATCCAAAAGGAATAGTAGGCGACTTCCAACATGCTCAGCGTTTATATGTTGACAATGCATTTCGTCTTGCACCTAAGGTAAAATTCCTTTACTTTGTAAATTTTAATTTTACAGATTCAGTAATTAGGGCTTTTCCAAAGATGGCACAAAGGCATAGAGCAGAAATGAATATGCTTTGTAAGCAAATTGATTTGCCACAATATACTGCTACTGTAGATACAAAAAATCAATATAATAGAAAAAAGAATATACAAACTAGAATTGATTATTCTCCGGTTAACATTCTTATGCACGACGATAATTTGGGAATTACTAATTCTTTAATGCAAGCATACTATAGATATTACTATAGAGACGGCAATATTTCAGATATTAGTGCAACATATGATCCTCGAAGTACATATAAAGAAAGTAACGGAAGAGGTTATAGGTTTGGTTTAGACAACGATAAACTTGAACCATTCTTTAAGAATATAAAATTATATCAATTTAGTAGACATCAATATCAAGAATATACATTAATTAATCCAATAATTACAGCATGGGGCCATGATACTATGGACCAAACAGACGGCGCCGGCATAGTAGAAAATAAAATGGCTTTAAATTACGAAGCAGTTTTATATTCAGACGGTGTAGTAGGCGAAGACGATCCAGCAACTTTTGCATCTAGTCACTATGATAAAACACCAAGTCCTTTAAGTGTACAAGGCGGCGGCGTTGCTAATCTTTTCGGCGGTGGCGGCATATTAGACGGTGCTTCTAGTGTATTAGGTGATATTACTAGTGGTAATGTTGGTCTAGGAACATTACTTACTGCGGCAAATACAGTACGCAATGCAGGAGATTTATCAAAAGACAGTCTTAAAAGAGAAGGTTTTAGTATACTAACTAATGCAATAGTAAGTGCTGGACAAGATCCTTCACCAGGCGGAATTACAGGTACATTCTTTGGCAAGAATAGTGGCAAAGGTACTGAAACAACACAAGCAGTAAGTAAGAATGATAATACCTCGCAAGAAGCTAAAGCACAAAAAATAGGACAAGCACAAGAAGCTAATGGCTTACCAAATACAACAGGAACTTAAAAATGGCAGTTACAGGAAATATACCGCAAACAAAATTTACATCAAGTGACGAATCAGTTAGAGAATTTTTTGATAATTTTTATACAGCAAAATTAGAATTTTCATCTAACGAAGTAGATGCAGTAATTGCTTTTTTTGAAAAAAGAGGTTTTGAAAAGACAGCCGCTTATAGTGTTTCCACTATCTTAATGCAGCAAGCAAAGATCGACAACGTACCTATTTTTAAATTGTTAGATAGCTTAAAAGGATTTAACGAACTACAACTTAGTACGTTAGTAACAGAAATTTTAAACTATAATAGATCTAAAACTAGTACATTGGGTTTTAGATTAGAAAGTCAACAAACTTTATTAGAATCAAGAAATGTAGAAGTTTTTGAAACACCAGAAGAAACAATTATATCAAATCAAGAAAATTATGTAACTCTTGGATATGTAGAGCCGGGATACGTGGGAGAATAACAATGGCAATAATTTTAAGAACAGACAAAGGTTCTCAGTTAACTTATGCAGAATTAGATGGAAACTTTACCGACTTAGATGTTAGAGTTACAAATGCAACAACGATTGCAGAAACACCTGTTGTTTGGAATAATATACAAGGTAAACCAGAATTGTTTGATGGTGATTATTCGTCTTTAGAAAATGCTCCAGCTGTTCCTGTTAACATAGGCGACTTAAATAATGTTTCAAGTAATGTTCCGAGTATTGGACAAGTTTTAGAATGGTCTGGTACAGAATGGTTTCCAGCAACAGTGTCTGACAGTGCATTTAGTGGTAGTTATGATGATCTAACCGACAAGCCAGTATTGTTTAGTGGCAGTTATAATGATTTAACACAACAACCTACAATACCTACAGATATTAATCAACTTACAGACATCGACAGTTTACTTTCTAGTGGCGGTGGCGGATCTTATACTAATTCCGATGTTGATACTCATCTAAATGTTAGTGAAGCACAAGCATCTGAAGTGTTAAGTTGGGATGGGGCAAACTATACGTGGGTAGCAAACGCTGGCTCAGGCACATCGTATACAGACTCTGACGCCATTAGTGCTGTAACTAGCTCTGATTTAGACATGGGCGGTAATAAAGTATTATTTGGAAACGTGTATAGTGAAGTAGGCGATTTACCTAATGCTACGAATTATCACGGTATGTTTGCCCATGTTCATGCCACTGGCGCAGCATATTTTGCACATGGCGGCAATTGGGTACAACTTGCTAACAGTTCTGACTTAGGCGGCGGCGATGTATCTGATATTAATGACTTAACAGATGTAGATACATCAACAACACCGCCTACTGCTAATCAAGTTTTAAAATGGAATGATAGTGAAAGCAAATGGCTTCCTGCAGATGATAACGGACCTGTAGACTACGGTAGTCGTTTAGTGTGGAACTTAGCAGATCCTAGTGCCAGTGAAGTTTTAAATGCAGGCATAGAAGCTGATACAGCATGGTACTACGGTGATGTAGTATCAGATCCTGCCAATCCTACTACAAGTGTAGTATTAGATATAGGCGCCGAAACTCCTACCTTTACAGGTAATGTAATGGGCGAAGTACATGGCGATGTAAAAACAGCAGATGGTGGATCAGTTATCCTTGATGTAGATGCCGGCGGCAGCGGCACAGCAATGTACACTGGTGATGTAACTGGTGATGTAACTGGTGATATCACAAGTTCAGGAACAAGTACATTTACAGGTACACTTGAAATTGCAAATTTAGCAAGTGTAGGCACAGGAAACTTAGGATTTACTAGTGCAGCCAGCGTAAATATCACAGCAGCAGATGATGTAAACATCAATGGCACAGCAAATTTTGATAGCATATTTAAATTAACACCATTAAGTGCTGCACCTTTAAATCCTGTAGCCGGAACGTTTGCTGTTGCGGATTATAATAACTGGGATCCAGCATCATCATCTACACCAAGACCGTATCCGGTATTTTATGACGGTGCTGTTTGGCAGCCTCTATATTAAGGTAGAAATGAATGGAAAAAGAATACACCGTAATAGCAACAGCAAGGGAACACTTATCTGATCTTGAAGCAGAAATTACTGCTAGTAGCGGTGCAGGTCCTATTCCTAATAGAGCTGTAGACGTTGCTAATGCTAGGCCTGGATCTAAAATACAAACACACTTTATGCTTACTGACGAAGAAGCAGAAGCACTACGTAATGACCCAAGAGTACGTGCTGTAGAAATTCCTCCAGATCAAAGAGATGATATTAAAATAGGTCTAAACGCAGAACAAAGTGAAGGTGTGGTGTTTAGAAGAGGAGAAGATGGATCTTCGGTAAATGTTAATTGGGGACTAAGACGTTGTATTGAAGAAACTAATATTTACGGTTCGAGTGAACTTGCTCCTGGTGGTTATTTGTATGCACTTGATGGCACAGGGGTAGACGTAGTTATTCAAGATAGTGGAGTTGATCAAGATCATCCTGAATGGGAAGATGCAGAAGGCACTAGCAGATTTCAAGCCATTGATTGGTATACAGAATCAGGTATTTCGGGAACACAAGATGCATTCTTCTACAACGATTATGATGGACACGGTACACATTGTGCAGGTATTGCCGCAGGTAAAACTTATGGATGGGCCAAAGGTGCCCGCATATATGCACAGAAGTTAGCAGGTCTAGAAGGAACAGCTGATCCCGGAAATGGAATATCTATTTCAGACTCTTTTGATGCAATCCGACTTTGGCATAATGCAAAAACAGACAGTAGGCCAACTATAGTAAATATGAGTTGGGGATATAGTGCAGTTTATACACAAGATCCTGATAACGGAACTTATCGAGGTACACCGTGGACATTCGCAGCTCAAACAGATACCGAACTTTGGGACGATTATGGCATAGTGTCAAAATTTAGTGGCGGTGATGATCCAGACTTTAGAAGAATACCTTCACAAGTAGCATTCGTTGATGCTGAAGTAGAAGATATGATTGCAGATGGAATACACATCTGCATTGCCGCAGGTAATGATTATTATAAAGCAGATATACCAAGCGGAACAGATTATGATAATGCAGTAGTTTTTGGCGGTATTACAAGATATTATCATAGACCAAGCTCACCTTATAGTTCAAATGCATTTATAGTTGGAAATATAGATTCTACACCTACAACGGTAACTGACAGAACTGCTGGTTCTAGTAAAAAAGGACCAGCAGTAAATATGTGGGCACCCGGAACAGATATAATGAGTACTTGTAGTTTGAACTATAATACTAACAGTTACACACCATTAGACTATCCTTCTAATACAGATTATAAAATAATGAGTATTGGCGGTACATCAATGGCATCACCGCAAGTAGCAGGCGTTGCGGCATTATATTTACAATCTCGCCCATACCTAACACCAGCACAATTAAAAGACATTATGAATGCTGATTCAAAATCAGTTATCAATCAAACTGCAAACAATGATTCAGATTATAGGTCTTTTACACTTAGTATAATGGGATCTCCTAACAGGCATTTATATAGTAAGTACGGTGTATTAAATCCATTTACAATTACTACAGAGTCTGTAGCACCTGTAGTTACAACATATAATATATCAGTTACTAGTAGCGGCTCGTCGTCTTACGTTTTATCAGGCTCAGATAGAAATGGAGCAGTTTCAGGAAATGATCCTACTATAGAAATTTTAGTAGGTGATATAATTGAATTTAACTTGTCAGTTAGTGGACATCCGTTTTGGATTAAAACAGCCGCAGTAACAGGAACTGGAAGTACAGTTTCAACTGGTGTTACTAATAACGGACAACAGTCTGGAACATGCACATGGAATACGGCAGGTGTTACTCCTGGCACTTATTATTATATTTGTCAATTCCACGGATCAATGGTAGGGCAAATTATCATCGGCACGGAAGAATAATGCCATGCCAAAATTTGCTCAAGGTAAATTTAAACTAAAAAATCCTGATAAGTATCTAGGAAATACAACACCAACTTATAGAAGCAGCTGGGAATTTGCCTTTATGAGATTCTGTGATGAACATCCTAGCGTCAGTCAATGGGCAAGTGAGGCAGTAAAAATACCTTATAGACATCCATTTACAGGAAAACATACTGTATATGTTCCTGACTTTTTTATTGCATATGCAAGTAAAACAGGAAAGCAAAAAGTTGAACTTATAGAAGTTAAACCAGAAAATCAATCATTAAAAGAAAAAACAGGACGCAGTCGTGCAAACCAAGCTCATTGGATTATTAATCAAGCAAAATGGGAAGCAGCAAGAGCTTGGTGTAAACAAAAAGGCATTTATTTTAGAATTGTTACAGAGAATGATATTTTTCACAATGGTAAAAGAAGATAAATAATAGTAGCAGTTAATGGTTGGAAAATTATGACAAAAAAATTAGAAGAATTATTAGACTTGCCTGAATCAAAAGAAATTATTGAAAAGGCTGAGTCACAAGAACAAGATCAAAAAGCTCACGAAATAGAGCGTCAAAAAGACACATTTCGAGATATAGCAGAATTTGATAAAATTAGTGCTGCACTACCTGCTGTAAAAGGACTAGGAGATTTAGCAGATAAAGAGCTAAACGAAGTTGCAGATAAAGCAATGCAAGCATATGATGATCTAATGGACTTAGGAATGAATGTAGAAAGTCGGTATAGTGGCAGAGTTTTTGAAGTAGCAGGTAATATGCTCAAGACTAGTTTAGATGCTAAAACGCAAAAGTTAGATAAAAAACTAAAAATGATTGAATTACAGCTCAAAAAACAGAAGCTAGATAATGATTCTAATGTAAACGATGGTGATATTATTAACGGCGAAAACTATGTAGTCACTGACAGAAATAGCCTACTAGAGAAGCTAAAAGGACTTGATAAAGATAAATAATATATAATAGGATATTGCGCAATGAAATCTTTTAAAGAATATTTAACAGAGTCTAAAAAGACTTACCCATTTAAAATAGCAATCGCTGGCGAGTTGCCAGACGGTTTTAACGATTATCTAAAAACTTGTTTAGAACGATTTAAAGTATCAGAATTGTCAAGTGGTAAAAAGACACCAATACAAGAACGTCCTTTAGATTTTCCTAATTTACACAATATGGAAGTTACGCATTTTGAAGCAGATCTATTATATCCAACAACTGCACAAGTATTGGGTGAATATTTAGATGCTTGTTGCGATTGCCCAGCAGGCCATATTGTTGTGCGTAATGCTGCTGATCCACTTGAACTTTATCAAGAAGAAGCAGCCGATGATGCATACGAAGTAAAACTTACTCAAGAAGAGATGGGCGGAGAAAGTGCGCAAGACTCCGTAGCAGGCAACAGAGTAATGGACCTATTAAAAGAACTAGAAGTTGCTCGCAAAGAAAGAGAACACGATCCAGCTGCCGCTGCACCTGTTGGTGAAAGCAGTGATATTGATAACACAGAAAATGCTACATCGGTAGTAGGAGGATAATAAAATGGAAATGAAAAAATTATTAGAATCATTAGACGAGTGTGGCATGAACGAGATGCCAGGTATGCCACCAGCAATGCCACCACAAGAAGTAGATAAAGGAAATCCTGTATCTATGAACGTGTCAATTAATGCTAGTGGTAAAGACCATGTCGAAGATTTACTTAACATGATGAAAAATGCAGGACTAGGTGATGCAAAACCTGTAGACGCTAAAATGCTTGCACCACGTTTAGACATGGAAAGGTTACGTGACATTGTTGATTCACCGATGGACGATCCAGAGATTCCAGGCAAAGACGATGTTGACGGCGACAAAGACATTACAGCGATGGGCTGCAACGACGACATTGAATACGAAGAAGGCTATGAAAATGAACCAGAGCCTAGAGTTGGTGATATCGAAGATGTAACACCGGACGGTGATGATCTACATCGTTCAAAGGATCGTAAAGCAATTCGCACTAATGATCCAGCATTAGAAAATATTAAAGCAGACCTTTATGCTGCACTAAGCGAAAAGAAAGCAAAGCCAGATTATATTGACATTGACGGTGATGGCGACAAAAAAGAGCCAATGAAAAAGGCAGTCAAAGACAAAGAAGAGAAAAAAGTTAAAGAAAAGTAACACACTTCCCTAGACTACTCAATAGGCACTTCGGTGCCTATTTTTTTGGTTAAATACAGTATGGCAAGTAAAAGTTTAGATGGTGTCTTAACTAAAAAGGCAAATACAAAAGAAACATATACTAATGCACAAATTGAAGATCTTGCAAAGTGCATGGATCCTGACGAGGGTTACTTACACTTCGCAAGAAGTTTTGCATATATCCAACATCCTGTAAAAGGCAAACTATTGTTTGATCCTTTTGAGTATCAATTGCGATTGATGCACAGTTATCATAGTTATAGATTTAATATTAACATGATGCCTAGACAAACAGGTAAAACAACCTGTGCTGCTATCTATCTTGCATGGTATGCAATGTTTAATTCAGATCAAACAATTCTTATTGCTGCACACAAGTACACAGGCGCACAAGAGATTATGGCACGTATACGATATGTGTATGAAACATGTCCAGACCATATTAGAGCCGGTGTTACAAGTTACAACAAAGGTAGCATAGAGTTTGAAAATGGTTCACGTATTGTAAGCCAAACAACAACGGGCAACACAGGACGTGGTATGTCTATATCATTACTATACTGTGACGAGTTTGCATTTGTGCAACCTAACATTGCAGAAGAGTTTTGGACTTCAATATCACCTACACTAGCAACAGGTGGTCGTGCTATTATTACAAGCACACCAAACTCGGACGAAGATACATTTGCTACTATTTGGAAACAAGCTGAAGACAAGTTTGATGCACACGGTAATGAACAAGAAGTTGGAATAAATGGATTCCATAGTTTTAGAGCAGAGTGGGAAGAACATCCTGATAGAGATGAAGAATGGAAAGAAGCTGAAATTGGTCGTATAGGCGAGGAAAAGTTTAGACGTGAATATGGTTGTGAATTTTTAGTATTTGACGAAACACTTATTAACAGTATAAAACTGGCAGCAATGGAAGGCGAAAGTCCAATTCTTAATATGGGTCAAACACGTTGGTATAAAAAACCTACAAGTGAATTTACGTATGCAGTTGGTTTAGATCCTAGCATGGGTACTGGTGGTGATAATGCAGCTATACAAGTTTTTGAATTACCAAGCTACGAGCAAGTAGCAGAATGGCAACATAATCAAACAGGTATACCTGGACAGGTTAGAGTACTTGCTGACATATGTAAGTATATCGCAGATCAAACAAAAAACGATAATAGTATATATTGGAGTGTAGAAAATAACGGCATTGGAGAAGCAGCACTAATCGTTATAAACGATTTTGGGGAAGAGAATATACCAGGACTATTTGTGTCTGAACCTATTCGAAAAGGACATGTGCGCAAGTTCCGTAAAGGGTTTAATACTACACACAGCACTAAAATTACAGCATGTAGTCGATTAAAAACTATGGTTGAAAATGATAAAATGATAGTTAGAAGTAAACCATTGCTATCTGAATTAAAAGGTTTTGTTGCAACTGGATCAAGTTTTCAAGCAAAGTCGGGTATGAGTGACGATCTAGTTAGTGCTACACTATTATGTATTAGAATGATGAGTGTTCTCAAAGATTGGGATCCTAGAATTTATAATTCTTTTAATCAGGCAGAACAAGATGAAGATTATGAAGCACCTATGCCAATCTTCATATCTAGCAACTTTGGATAAATATTAGTATGGATAAACTTGATCAAACAGCAGAAGAACTATTTTCAAAAATACGTGGACGTTTTTCCAATGTAACTATTGGCGACGGCGAAGGAAACGTAGTTAACGATCCAAAAGAAGCAAGATTTTTTGAATTTGCATATAATGATAAAAATCAAGATTTTGGAAATGTAAGTATATCATTGTCAGCTGATGATGGTGTTGTTGTAATGTTTAATAAAGAAGTAGTAGAAAATGCTGTATCAAAAAGTTTATGGTTTGAGTTTTTAAAAGAATTAAGAACATTTTCTAAAAAAAGAATGTTAGGATTTAATACTAGAGATATTACAAAATCAAATTTAGAAAAAAGAGACTATAAATACCTTGCAACAAAAACTGGGGACGATAAAATGAATGAATCAAAACTATACGGCACATCACGTATAAGTTATCAAGACGTTGATAATGCAAGACTTGTAATTAAACACACTGAAAGTGTTAATCAAGAACTTGCATCGGGTCGTACACAAAAGATTGGTACGATTTATATTGAAAGTGCAGACGGAGAAAGATTTAGATATCCGTATAAGCATTTAACTGGCGCAAGAGCAATGGCACGTCATGTTGCTGAAGGTGGCAAACCTTACGATGACTTTGGCAAGCATATTACCGGACTAAGCGAAGAATTATCAAAACTACGTAAGTTTAAAACTTATATGGGTCGTTCAGCAGTAATGGCAGAAAGTCTTAGCGAGTATATGGACATTGTTAAAGAGCGTATACAAACAGTTAAGAAAACAGTCGAAAGTCTCCAAAAACCAAGTTTTTACAAGCAAACATTTGAAGCATTTGAAACCCCAGTACTAGAAGATGTTCCAAGTGATGTTGCAGAAAACTGGATTGATCAACTAACTATTAGACAGTTTAACGAAGAACTTAAAGACGTATTTCCTTATATCTATAATCTAGTTTCAGAGGCTACTAAAGCAAAAGAATTAGGACCAGATGATTTATTAGGAGAAGCAAAAAACGATTGTGACGAAACTTGTCCTAAAAGTTGTCCAGATTGCGGCGGCACTGGTGATCCAGAAGAATACAAAAAAACAAACGAAGGCGAAAGACACGGCAACGATAAAATGTATGACAAATGCTGGGACGGTTACAAAAAAGTACCAGGCAAGAAGCGTGGCGAAAAAGGATCATGCGTTAAGGCCGAAGCAGAAATAGAAAGAGGCTTTGAAGAAATGATGGGTCAGTTTAGCGAAAAACCAGAAAGCGAAGCAGGCGCAGAAGTATTCCACGATGGTACAACTATCTATCCTAAAGTAGGCGACAAAGTTGAAGTGTTCTATACTTCAACTGATGAAAAGCCTGACAATGCAGTAGGTGTTATTGTTGGTCAAGGCGAAGGCAGACAACAGTGGAAAGTAAAATTCAAAGACAACGAAACTGGCGAAGTTGTAACAAATACATATAGTTCACACGATGAATTTATGATTCTTGACAAAGATAGAGACAACCCAGATCGTATTAAAGATCGTGAGCAAGGCGAACTACCTATGCCAGGCGGACAAACAAACCGTCGTAATGTAAAAAACCCAGCAGGTGAAAAAGAAGGCAATGCATATGCTAACGCTGTACGTCAGGCAAAGAAAGACGGTAAGAAAAAAGGCGATAAGATTCAAGGCCCAGACGGTGATGAAATTACATTAGAAAAAGACAAAAAGACACCACTAGGCGAGTTTATTTTATCTTATTACGATAGAGAAATAGGCGAGTTCCCAAAAGGCGAAACCGCTGTACTTACCATGGTAGAGAAAGATTACGGCGAGCAGTTCATAGAACCTGCTAAGGCGTTTATCGAACAAGTTAATGCTCTATTCGACGATTTCCAAATGAAAACACAACCACAACAAATGGAAGTTGATACAGAGTATGAAAGAATGCGTGAATTAGCTGGTTTAAGATAATCAGCTAATTCATTCATATTTCTGTCAAAAAAGACTTGACAGGATAAATAATAGAGTGTAGTATATACAATGTGCTACACTTAATTTAGGCACAAAGCTATAAGGCAAAAATATAGGAGGCATAATTATGGCATCATTAGCAGAAATTCGAGCAAAGCTCAAAGAACAAGAAAACCGCACTTCAGGCGGTTCAAATGGCCCAAGCGGTCCAAACCCAATTTACCCATTTTGGAATATGAAAGAAGGCGAGAGTTCAACTCTACGTTTCCTTCCTGACGGTAATCCAGATAATACTTTTTTCTGGGCAGAACGTTTGATGATCAAACTTCCGTTTTCGGGTATTAAAGGACAAACTGATTCACGTCCAGTACAAGTACAAGTTCCATGTATGGAAATGTATGGTGAATCATGCCCTATCTTACAAGAGGTACGTGGCTGGTTCAAAGATCCAAGTCTAGAAGATATGGGTCGTAAGTATTGGAAAAAGCGTTCATACTTGTTCCAAGGTTTTGTAACCGATAATCCACTATCCGATGACGAAGCACCTGAAAATCCAATTAGACGCTTTATCATTGGTCCACAAATCTTCCAGATCATTAAGCAAGCATTAATGGATCCAGACATGGAAGAGTTGCCAACAGATTATACTGCTGGTGTAGACTTCCGTTTGAACAAGAGTTCAAAAGGCGGCTATGCAGACTACTCAACATCAAATTGGGCTCGTAGAGAGCGTCCATTAAGTGATGCAGAGATGAATGCAATTAATACACACGGCTTGTTTAATCTAAATGACTTCCTACCTAAGAAGCCAGACGAAACAGCAGTTAAAGTATTGACTGAAATGTTTGAAGCAAGTGTTGACGGAGAAGCATACGATCCAAATCGTTGGAGCAACTACTTCCGTCCAGCAGGCATGTCAGCAGCAACAGGAGATCCTGTAGCACCTGCGGCAAGTACTCCTGCTCCTACACCTACTCCAGCACCAACTGCTCCAGTAGCAGAAGCAGCACCAGAGCCAACACCAGCGCCAGCAGCTGAAGCGGCTCCTGCAGAAGGTGGCAATGCTCAAGACATTCTAGCAATGATTAGAGCACGTCAAGGACAGTAATAACATTATGGGGGAGCAATCCCCCATGCTTTTTAGATAGGAGATATATATGGCGAATAAAGCATTCGATCCAACGAAGTTTCGAAACTCGTTGACAAAATCCATTCAAGGTATGAGTGCAGGATTTAACGATCCTACAGATTGGGTTAGTACAGGCAACTTTGCACTTAACTATCTTATCAGCGGCGACTTTAACCGAGGCGTTCCGATGGGTAAGGTAACTGTATTTGCAGGTGAATCTGGCGCAGGTAAATCATATATCTGTGCAGGTAACATTGTAAAATACGCTCAAGAACAAGGAATCTTTGTAGTTCTTATTGACTCAGAGAATGCACTTGACGAATCGTGGCTACATGCATTAGACGTAGACACGTCAGAAGAAAAACTACTTAAACTTAATATGTCAATGATTGACGATGTTGCTAAAACTATTAGTACATTTATGACAGATTATAAAGCAATGCCAGAGGAAGATCGTCCTAAAGTAATGTTTGTAATTGATAGTTTAGGTATGTTGTTAACACCTACAGATGTAGATCAGTTTAACAAAGGTGATATGAAAGGTGATATGGGTCGTAAGCCTAAGGCACTAACTTCACTTGTTCGTAACACTGTAAACATGATTGGTTCACATAATGTAGGTCTTGTATGTACTAATCACACTTACGCATCACAAGATATGTTTGATCCAGATGATAAAATCTCAGGCGGTCAAGGATTTATCTATGCATCGTCTATTGTAGTTGCAATGAAGAAGTTGAAACTAAAAGAAGATGAAGACGGTAATAAGATTAGTGAAGTGCGTGGCATTCGTGCAGGTTGTAAAGTGATGAAAACACGTTACGCAAAACCTTTCGAAGGCGTACAAGTTAAAATTCCTTATGAAACAGGAATGAATCCATATAGCGGATTACTAGAACTTTTTGAAGCAAAAGGTGTTATTGAAAAAAGTGGTAACAGACTCAAGTACGTAACTAATGCAGGTGAAGAGATTTTAGAATATCGTAAAAAATGGACGGGTGAATTACTCGATACGGTTATGTCAGATTATCTTGAAAAAGAGGCAAATATGGTAAATACCTCTGACGACGATGTCAACGAAGATGTTGATAACGTGCAACCAATCGAGGAACTTACCACAAATGAATGAAGAACAAATTGCTGATATTTGGATTTTATTTAAAGAATATTTAGATAAAAAACAAATTGAAATAGTTGCTGAAAAGTTTGTTGATCACTTAGCCGATTACGGCGTCGAAGATCATCAACTTAAAGATTTATTTGGAATTGACAGCGCACTTGATGAAGCGATAGGTTATTATTTAGATATTGATTCAGAAGATTATGTTGATGAAGAAGATGAGTGGGATTAATGGGTTGGTATAGCGAAATATCTCGTGATGTAGGTAGAATACCAGACGCAGTAGCACATTTTGAACGTGAACTGAATGATGCAAAAATTGAATGTAAACTTTCAGGTAATGTTGAAAAGGCAGCGGCTGCTATGCCTGGTATAGTGGAACACCGTTTTAATCAGTTACAAGAAATCGAAGCTATACTTAACTACCTTAATATTGAATTACGTAGATTGCGTAGCTCATACTTTAAAAAATATCTTGAAAACTATCAAAGAGCTTTATCAAGTCGTGATGTTGAAAAATATGTTGACGGTGAGAGTGATGTAGTTGATTATGAAAAAATTATTAATGAATTTGCTCTCATGCGTAACAAATGGTTGGGTGTTTTAAAAGCACTTGATCAAAAACAGTGGCAAATTACAAACGTAGTCAAATTACGTGTAGCAGGTATGGAAGACGCAACGTTGTAATGTCTCATTCAAATGATTATCTAGAAGAATTAAAACTTTTACACAACAAAAAAACATTTGGAACTGCATCAAATATTCCAAACGAAGTAAAAGAGCTTATAGAAAATCAATCAGTTAATAGTATATTAGACTTTGGTGCAGGAAAAGGACTAACTTCTTCTGCATTAAAGTCTAATTACAATATTAATGTATACACATACGATCCAGTAACATTCCCAATAAAACTTCCAGATCAAGTTGACTTAGTATACAGCAGTGATGTACTAGAACATGTTGAACCTAATCTTATTGATAACACATTAAAAGACCTTTCACATAGAGCGCAACTATATCAGTATCATTTAATAGCGTGTCATCCTGCAAAAAAATCACTAAGTGACGGACGTAATGCTCATTTAATTATTAAGCCGCCTAAGTGGTGGAAAGAAAAAATATCTAAATTATCAAATTGGGAAATAGTACACGAAGAAGTTAGAGAATGGACAGCAAAAGTAAAAAAAGGTCCGCTTCGAGATATTGTAAAGTATGTTGTATTACTTAAAAAATGTACTTAAAGGTATCTAAATCTTTTTCAAAATATTTTTGTACAACTAATTTCATTTCAAAATCGTATTGTTCTCTGTAGTCACCGTGATTGCTTTTATTAAGATGACCTAACGGTACATGGCAATCGAGCCAATCTTGAACCTGTACAAAATCTTTATCTAATGTTTCTGTCTTTAAAACAAAATCTACTGTTTCTGTATTATACCAGTCAACTTGATTTTGTAAGATATTAAAAGACCATATTCTATCTGCTGGCTCATGAATTGCTTCTCTAACCCAAGTTTTAAATCCTCTTTTGTAAGCTCTATATGCATACTTGTCCCAAGGCTGAGGTTTGTCAAGTGTTCCTTGTTGGACAGCATATAGTCTAGCATTTGCCTGTTCGCCCATATAGTGAAACCAACTTAATAATCTTGCATACGGATTTCTAACACATGCAAAGTGGTGTGTTGGATCTCCAAATTTCTTTTTATACATTTTATAGTCAAAATGTTTTTCACCTCTTTTTTCATGTTCAAAGTTTTCTTGCATCCAGTGTAGTATACTTGTTCCACCTGTTTTAGGTATATGTATAAAAACTGTGTCATTGTGCGGTAGATATATGCTCATGATAGTATTTATGTAGTTAACTGCGCACATAAATATCTATATGGAAATAGTAATAGTTACTGGAGGGTTTGATCCTCTTCATTCTGGTCATATTGAATATTTTAAAGCAGCAAAGGCATTGGGACAATACTTAATAGTAGGTGTTAATTCTGACGAATGGTTAATGCGTAAAAAAGGCAAACCGTTTATGAATTTGCAAGAGCGTGTAAAAATAATCGAAATGTTAGAAGTAGTCAACGAAGTTATTACTTTTAATGATAATGATAACACAGCAATAGATGCTATTAATAAAGTAAAAAGTTATTGGGGCAATGATCATAAAATTATATTTGCCAACGGTGGCGATCGGACAAAACATAACATACCAGAAATGCTATCACACAGTGATGTAAATTATGTATTTGGTGTTGGCGGAGAAGACAAAAAGAATAGTTCTAGTTGGATACTACAAGAGTGGAAAGCACCAAAAACAAATCGCACGTGGGGATACTACCGTGTATTGCACGAATCAGGAAAGGAAGTTAAAGTGAAAGAATTAACCGTTGAGCCTGGGCAGAAATTATCTATGCAACGGCACAAAGATAGATCAGAACACTGGTTTGTTGATCAAGGAACTGCTACTGTTTATACTTTAAACGTATCTACAGACTTTGAATTATATGGAAAATTTACCAAACATCAATCATTACATATTCCAGTAGGTATGTGGCATCAACTAGCAAACGAAACAACAGAGTCACTAAAACTTATTGAAATTCAATATGGTGAAAATTGTATAGAAGAAGATATCGAACGACTATGATAATACTTGACGAAGATGATGCTATATTAACACTGTGGAGATACGGAACTGAAGCAGGTATTTCAGACCCTGATTCTTTTAAAGACTTGCCACTTGATAACCCTGTAGCATTTAGAGGAATGACCAAATTTAGAGTAGTAAACGAGTGTAGAATATCAGGACGTGATTTTTATTATATTGATACTGGTTATTTAGGTAATTGCGGTAAGAGAAAAAATTATCATAGAGTTGTTAAAAACGATGTACAACACACATCACCTATATTAGTCCCTTCAGATAGATTTGAAAAAATATTAAAAGTATCAACAAAATCTTTTTATAAACGACAGTGGAATAAACAAGGTTCAAATATTTTATTAGTTACTCCATCAGAAAAACCGTGTAAATTTTATGGAATAACAAGAGACAACTGGGTCAAAAATACATTAGAAAAATTAAAAAATCATACTGATAGAAAAATTATTGTGAGAGATAAACCAATAAGAAGAGAACGTATCGGTAATAAAAGTATATTCAATCAGTTAGATGAAGATGATATATATGCAGTTGTAACATACAATAGTATTGCTGCAACTGAAGCAGTGTCTTACGGAATACCTGCTTTTGCAGATGCTCCTATAAATGCAGCAAAGAGTGTATGCTCAAATGATTTTACAAAAATAGAAGATCCATATTATCCTGATAGAACACAAGTAGACAACTGGCTACATTGGTTAGCATATTGTCAATACACTACGTCAGAATTGAAGGACGGCACAGCATATAAGATACAAGAAGAATTTAATTTATGTTAGTAGTAAGTTATTTAAACGGCATCCCTCCGGGTAATAAAAATCCAGAAAAACCTGCAATACTAAAAAAGTTTATAGCAGGAGTAAATCGTGTTGGATTAGATACAGGACAGGTTTCTCGTCAATGGCAACCTATGGCTTGTGACGTTGCTATACTGCAAGGCTTTGTTCATAAAAATAGTAAAAATACAAAACATCTAAGATTAAGAAAAGATGTTTTAAATTTACAAAAATTTAACAATAAAAGAACTATAATAATTGATAGCAATTTATTTTTATATAGAGATCCAGGAAATACTCAAAAATATTTACGTTATAGTTATGATGGTGTTTTTCCAACTACTGGAGAATATTGTAATAAGACTGTTGATCCTTCAAGGTGGGAAAAAATTAAAAGTGATTTAAATTTTGATCTACAACCATGGAAACTGAATAAAGGTAGTTATATATTAATATGTGCTCAAAGAGATGGCGGCTGGAGCATGAATGGCAAAAGTGTTGTAGACTGGGTAACACAAACAGTACAAAAAATAAGAGGCGTTACACCGATGCCTATTAGAGTAAGATTACATCCAGGCGACGGACAGTCTTATAGATATGAAAGTAAAATACGAAGATTAAATGTTGATGTAGCTGACTCTAAAAAGATATCTTTATTAGAAGACTTACAAGACGCACATAGTTTAGTTGTATATAATTCAAGCCCAGCAGTTGCAGGAGTAATAGAAGGAGTACCAACTTTTATAACAGATCCTGAACCACAAAACTGTCAAGCATACGGAGTTGCACATACTGATTTAAGAAGAATCACAATGCCGGCTGACTACGATAGATCACAGTGGATATTAAAGATGTCCCAAATGCATTGGAATCAAGATGATTTGTTTAACGGTAATTGCTGGCGTTGGATGAGAAAGTGGGCATCTAACTAGACCAATAACTTTCTGTTCTTGAATGAATTAAATCTTTTTGTAAACTTTTGCCGTAATTTTTTCGATCACCTTTTAAATGATCTATCCATTTACCTAACTCGGTATTAATAAGCGGATGTCCTCCGCCACCTGTTTTAGCAGTGCGTAATGTTACAGCAGCAGTATAGTCTAATACTTTAGGAAAATCTTTTCTATATTTGTTTAGAATATGACCAAACACATAACTGTCGTGCCATTCCTCTAATTTAAATATTCCGTTTTCTGCATCTTCGTACATGCGTTCAAATTCTTTTAAAAATTCATGACACACTGGATGATTCAAGTTCATACCATAAAATCCGCACTCGGGCCAAGTTTGTGATCCTTTACCTCTACCTACATATGTTATCCAAACATTCTTTGGTAATAACTTAATAAAATCTTCGTAACTCCAGTGACTGTGAAATATTGTATCCGCATCTATCCATACTAACCACCCCTTAGAGCGCATATAAGCGTCATACACAGCATATGTTTTATTAGCAAAGCGTATAGCGTCCCATTTAAAAGATTTGTGCCAATCGCGCGGTCTACGTGCTTTTATTTCAGGAGGAGGTGTACCATTTGCTTTAGGAACATTTTTCCAACGTTGTTTGAATTTTTGTAATTTAGGTAGCTCTTGATCTGCATCTAAAATTTCAATTCTAGATGGATCAGGGTTTCTTGGCTTGCATTTTTCTGCATATACTATTAACTTAATTCTTTGGTCTACATTCCTTGAAAACGTGTCTAAAAAGTTTTGCCCATATTTGGTTAGTCCAGGTGCATGAAATGTAGTTACCACAGTTATTGCTGACATTTTAAATCCTTTGTAAATACAGATAGTGTATGGTAGTATTTAACGTATGAAATTTAGTTTATGGACAAATAATGGCGCACTCAATAGCCAACCTGTTTTTGATGCCTTTGCTAACAGTTGCATGGCTGCTGGCCATGACGTTGTTTATAATGACCTTAATTCTGATATCGATGTTATATGGAGCGTACTGTGGTATGGCAGAATGGCTAAAAACAAAAGTATATGGGACAACAATAACAAAAAATCAAAACCAACTATAGTTTTAGAAGTCGGCGGCATCAAAAGAAATAATACATGGAAAGTAGGACTCAATGGCATTAATAGAGATGCATATTTTGGAGATCTTGGCAATGATGATAGGCGTGCTAATTTTCTTAGACTTAAATTAAAAGATTGGCGCGAAGACGGTGAATATATTTTAATCTGCGGACAACATGAAAGAAGTTGGCAATGGCATGATATGCCTCGTATGAGTAATTGGGCAATGAATACTATCGAAACAATCCAAAAATATTCATCTCGTCCTATAATTTTTAGACCTCATCCTCGCTGTCCTTTACCGTCAATAGAACATCAATACAAAAATGTTTTTAGACAAGAGCCTCGAAGACTATCAACAGATCGCAACAATGATAACTATGACTTGGATTTTAAAAACATTTGGGCAACAGTTAGTTATAATTCAAATCCAGGCATACACAGTATACTAGAAGGTGTTCCTGCTTTTGTAGGATCTAGTTCTCTTGCATACGAAGTTGGTAATGACATAGACTTTCTTCATAATATTGAAAACCCACTGAAACCTGATAGAACACAATGGCTCAATGACTATGCATGGACAGAGTTTTCAATCAAAGAAATTAAGGCAGGCTTGCCGTTAAAAAGATTGACAAAGGTGCTTAATCATGCTATATTATAAGCATGAACAATATAATTCTTACCATTGAAGATCTTTTAGAAGTAACCGCTGGCATGAGAGCTGACGTGCCACAGATAAAAATTGATTCTAGTGATATGAGTATTATGTACAGTATTGCTAGACAAGTGTTTAAAGGTGTTCCATTAACTGATAGACAGTATTCACTTATGCAAGAAAAATTGTCATCTTATCAAGATCAATTTATAGACATTTGTGATTTTAATAAGGCTGTTAATACTTTAAGACACCCACTAAGAAAAATCGATCGTTCTAAATATATTAAAATTGTATCTGCAGAAGAAGCAATTGGACATAAACAACACGAACGTCCTAATCACGAGTATCTTAAAATTAGATTTCCGTTTAGTAAAAAAAGTATTTTAAAACTACAAGGTATTACAAATAAGAGAGATGAGTATGTTCATCACAAAGGAACTCATGAACACTTTTTCTTGCTAACTGAAAAGTCTGTTATTAGGTTAGTTAATTCATTCGAAGGTTGCGGTTTTGAAGTAGCAGATGACGTAATGTCATTATATAACGAGATTAGAAAAATTGATGTTAATAATTATACTATTAGGGTAGAAAACAATCAATTATTAAATATGCATCCAAACGGAAAAAAAGTTATTGAAGAACAACTTGGAAAATTAGATTCCGATAATGTTATTTGTTATAAAGATAGAAGTTTGTTATACGGAATTTCTTCTTTTGATAACAAAGCTGAGTTGGATATTGAAAAGCATGATATACTTTCAAAAAATATTGCAAATAGAAAAAGTAACGAAATACATATTAGCTCAAAAGAATGGACTTTAGATAGACTTTTTAATTCTTTTTTTGTTTTAAAAAGATTTCCATTATTAATACTTTTAGATGAAAACGATCCCTATAGTACATTAGCTACTACATATCACCATATGTGTCATCTTATACCTACAGAAGAAATATCTGTTTTATATAGACTACCAAACGATGTTAGTAATGGTTATAATGAATTTATTAGAGATAAAAATTTAAATAATCCTCTTGACAAAAATACTAAAGTAGTGTATACTAGTAAAAATAAAGTAAATAAACCCCTGTTACAGAGTAAATGTAAACCTGTAACTGCTTTAATGCTTAAAAATCTTAGAACCTCGTCGCAGCTTTCTAGTTGGGTTAAGAACTTTGATTTAATAGTTGATTATTCTGAAGAACCTAATATAGTACCAAGGTTTAGTAGCAATAATAGATGGAAATTATATGCCTAGTTGCAAATTAATAATTGAAGATGAAGTAAACATAAAGTTAGAAGGATTAGAAGTTGACGTCAGACGTAAACTTAGCAATGCACTCAAATTCGAAGTGCCTTACGCACGATATATGCCTCAGTATAAGCTCGGGCGTTGGGATGGCAAAGTTGCTTTTTTTGGCATCGGCGGCACTGGTTACGTTAACCATCTTGATACTGTTGTGGACGTACTTACAAAAAACAATGTACAAATAGTAGATATTGAAGATCGTAGACACCCAATACAGTTAGACTTTCAGCCAATAAATGAACGCTACTGGGCAGATCAAGGAGTACATTGGCCTAAAGGACATCCAGCAGAAGGCGAAGAGATCATTCTCCGAGACTATCAAGTTACAGCAATTAATAACTTTTTACAAAACCCACAGAGCTTGCAAGAGATTGCAACAGGTGCAGGTAAGACAATTACAACTGCAACACTGTCGCATATAAGTGAGCCGTACGGACGTAGTCTTATTATTGTGCCTAACAAATCGTTAGTTACACAGACAGAAGAAGACTATATCAATTGTGGGTTAGACGTAGGGGTGTACTTCGGCGACAGAAAAGAGTTAGGTAAGACTCACACTATCTGTACATGGCAGAGTTTGAATATTCTAGATAAGAAGTTCAAAGACGGCAGTGCAGTACTAAGCCTTGCAGAGTTCTTAGACGGTGTCAGCACTATTATTGTTGACGAAGTACACCAAGCAAAAGCAGAAGTTCTTAAGAACTTGCTTACACGCAACCTACGCAATGCTCCTATCCGTTGGGGACTAACAGGCACAGTGCCTAAAGAAAAGTTTGAATTTGAAAGTATACACGCAAGTTTAGGTCCAGTAATAGGTAGTATTACTGCAAAAGAATTACAAGATAAAGGCGTACTATCTAATTGTCATGTTAATATAGTACAATTAATGGATACACAAGCATTTTCAGACTATCAGTCTGAATTAAAGTATCTAGTTACAAATGAGGCTAGAATAGATTACATAGGCAAATTATTAAACACAGTAAAACAAGACGGAAACACTCTTATACTTGTTGACAGAATTAGCGCAGGCGAAATGTTACAAGAACGGATACCAGGTAGTGTTTTTGTTAAAGGCGATGTTAAATTAAAAGATCGCAAGGAGGCATATGATGAAATCAATGAAGGAACTAACCACGTGGTTATCGCAACATACGGGGTCGCGGCTGTGGGTATTAATATACCGCGTATTTTTAATCTTGTTCTCATTGAGCCTGGCAAAAGTTTTGTCAGGGTAATTCAGTCTATAGGCAGAGGCGTAAGAAAGGCAAAAGATAAAGACTTCGTTCAAATATGGGATTTAACTTCTACGTGTAAGTTTGCGAAGCGACACTTGACACAGCGTAAGAAGTTCTATAAGGAGGCAGAATACCCCTTCACCATAGAAAAGGTAGATTGGAATTAATAATAATGAGAATATTAACATTAGAAAACAGGTGCTTTCATTTAGATAAGTTACCTGATGAAATCGAAGAAGATATACGCTTTAGTGTTCTTGATAACTCGAACCCTAAAGAGCCTGACTTTTATTGGATACCATTAATTTTTTTAGAGTCATTTAACTCTCCTGCAATGGTATTAGATATTGGCGGAAACGAAATTACAGTGCCAGTTGATTGGCATATTGCAGTTGGCGATTCTGAAACAGGAATGGATTTAGAAGTACTACCTTTAACAAGTTTAAATAATAGAGGCTTTGAAGCATTTTTGTTCAATCCTTTAAGTAGTTTTAAAATGGACTTTGCTGAAATAAAAATTACAAATTTTTATAATGACGTAAAATGGTATTTTCCTAAAATGAAAACAGGACAATTACTAACAATGCCTATTAATGATGACCCGCAACCGCAATGTGCTTATTTTGTAAAAGACATTAGTAGACAAAGTGAAATAATAGATTATGGGCTACTGATATAATGGGAAAACTGGTTCCTGGACAACCGTTAATATACGAACGTGCAGACGGAGTAGTATATGCAAGATATAGAGATCCACCATATAATTCACAACCACGTTGGATAATAGGCGGAGATCCTGCAGGTGTTGCTAGAGCACAGGGAGAACTGTTAGACTACGGTGAATGGCAACTACTATGCAAGCTGTCACAAGAAAATATAACACTTAAAAAGTTAATGGATCAATTAGTAACAACATACTATATTATAAGAGATGAAGTTAAAAATTAATTGCATTATAAGAAAATATAGTGTATACTATTAAGTATAAGGAGTCAAAAAGTTGTCATATCAAGAATTTCCAGTAAAAGAAGTACTAGCATGTATAGATTCAAATGCTAAATCACTATGGAAAGAACTTACAGACGAGCAAAAAAAATGTGTAAACTTTTGGTTACTTAATAGATATGCAAGTTCGGTATCGGGTAACAGAGATGCACAAGAACTTGCAGTAGTAATGACTAATGAAATTTATAATAAAAATTGGAACGAACTAGGAACAAGACATCCTCAGTTACAATGGCAGTTACTTTGTTCTACACATAACGCTGACAGCAGTATTAGAAAGCATGTTTGGATAGGTTTTAAAAAGAAAACAGGTAATAACAATGCTATAAAATTATTACAACAAATTTATCCAAACATGAAACAAGACGAGGTAGAATTACTTGCTAGATTATCTACAAAAAAAGAACTCAAAGAATTGGCTAAAGAACATGACATCGATGCCAAACTCTGATAAACCATATAAGTGCGAATATTGCGGTAACGGATACATGCGAGAAAAAACTCTTGCAGCTCATATGTGCGAAAAAAAGAGACGTTGGTTACAAAAAGATGAAAAACGAGTTAGATATGGCATGTACGCATTTCAAAGATTTTATAAATTAAGTGCAGGTGCTAAGAAAGAAAAAACATATGCTGACTTTGTAGACAGCCAGTATTATAATGCGTTTGTTAAGTTTGGTAGTTTTATTTCTAATGTAAAGCCACTATATCCTGAAAAATATATAGATTATGTTGTTACTAGTGGTGTTAAGTTAGATCATTGGGCACGAGATGAATTGTATGAAAAGTATGCATTAGAATTTATTCTTAAGGAAGATGTTACTACGGCACTAGAACGTAGTGTACAAAATATGATGGAATGGGCTGAAGATAAAAGTGCGCCATGGAATCATTATTTTAATTACGTAAGTTTAAACAAAGCAGTATGGGATATTAAAGATGGTAAGGTAAGTCCTTGGCTCATTTTGAACTGTAAAGCAGGAAAAGAAATGTTAAATAAGTTTAACGATGAACAGTTGGAAATGGTTTATCATGTTATTAATCCTCAGCACTGGGCAATGAGATTTCAAAGGCAACCATCAGATGTCCAACTGGTCAAAGATGTAGCAAAGGAATCAAACTTATGAAAATTTTAATTTGTGGATTACCGGGTAGCGGTAAGACCACATTAGCAGCACCGTTTGCCAAATTGATCGGTGCTATTCATCTAAATGCAGACGAAATACGTGAAGAATATAACGACTGGGATTTCTCAGATCAAGGTAGATTAAGACAGGCGCAACGTATGCGTCATTTAGCAGACGGCGTAGTCAAAGCAGGTAAAGTTGTAGTAGCAGATTTTATTGCACCAACTAAAGAAGCTCGTAAACAATTCGATGCTGATTATATTGTATGGATGGATACAATAAAAGAAGGAAGATTTGCAGACACAAATGCAATGTATCAGCCACTAACAAAAAACGAATTTAATTACCACGTTAGTGAATGGTTTGATGACACACACGTTCAATTAATGCAAGTAGTATCAAAGTTTTTAGAAGATGGAAAATAAAGTATCACCAAAGCGTCATTTAGCTAAAGCAGTTACTTGGCGTATTATTGCAAGCATAACTACAGCAGCGATTGCGTATATGTTTGGCCTACCACCAAAAGCAGTAGGTGCTGTTTTTGTAGCTGATTTAATAATTAAATTTGTGTTATACTACCTACACGAAAGAGTATGGTATAAACACATAAGATACGGAGTTAAAGATGTTTGATTTTGATAAACCAACAGCACAACTATTAGGCCGCTGGCAACCGTGGCATCCTGGCCATACTGCATTGTTTAAAAAAGCATATGCGGAAATTGGACAGGTATGTATTATGATTCGTCAGGTACCAAAAGATACCGAAGCTAATGCAAGAGTTCCTGGACAAGATGATAATCCTTGGACTGTTAAACAAGTAATGAATAATATTAAAATTGAGTTAGAAAAAGAAGGCTTTACTCTTTATAAAGAATATGTTATAATTAAAGTTCCTAATATTGTTGATATTAGCTATGGTCGAGGAGTAGGTTATACGTTTACAGAACACGATCTCGGCGAAGAAGTACACAATATTAGTGCTACAAAAATTAGAAAAGAATTAAGAGAGAAAGGTAAATTAGGTTGAATCTTGAAGTAATTGACAATTTTTTAGATGACGAGCAATTTAAATTCTTTCAGTTTTCTATCATGGATGAAGCATTTCCTTGGTATTATTCTGAAGCAATAAATTTAGATAAAGATCTTGCACCTGAACCTAAATACGATTATCAACTATACAATACTGTATATGCAGCACCTGCTCATCAATCGGAACAGTTTCGATTAATTAATCCTATTATTAATAAAATTAATCCAAGGATATTGCTAAGAGCAAAATTTAATTTTGCTCCTGCTAATGATAGAATAATAGAGCAAGGTATGCATCAAGATATTCAAGTAGGAGAAGATTTACTTGACATCTGTACTACGGCTGTGTTATACTTAAATACAAATAATGGATATACTAAATTTGATAATGGAGACACTGTTGCTAGTGTTGAAAACAGATTTGTAAGTTTTCCATCTAAAACTTTTCACACAGGTACAACATGTACAGATCAAAAATGTAGAGTTGTACTAAACTTAAATTATATAAAATAATGCCTGATATTGATATAGACTTTGCAGATAGAGATATTATCTTAAGTAAGATACAACACCGTGTAGCTAAATTAGATAGCGATAAAAAGCACAACACAGGTGTTTACGTTACAGAAATACCTCATAATCCAATAGATAAGTTATCTACAATTGAACATAAGACAGCAGAAGAACGCGGATACTTTAAACTTGATTTTTTAAATGTTTCGATATATAAAGATGTAAGAGACGAACAACATTTACAAGAACTATTAGAAAGGACTCCCGAATGGACACTTTTACAGCACAAAGAATTTTCGGATCTTCTATTCCACGTAAACGGACACGAGAATATATTGCAGACATTAAAGCCCTCCAGTGTGGAACAACTGGCAGCAGTTTTAGCAATTATTCGACCAGCCAAGAGACACCTAGCGAACGAACCTTGGGAAAAGATAATGCAGGAAGTTTGGGTCAAACCAGATAACGGAGAGTACTACTTTAAAAAGGCGCATGCCATGAGCTACGCTTTTGCAGTAGTTGTTCATATGAATCTGTTATGTGAACAAATTAATTCTTAAGTTTTCTTACTAACTGTACGTTTTTTCTCTTAACACGTTTTACGTTTAAATTGCCTATGTTTACACATGGTCCGTCAACAATTCTTACATCTTTAGAATTCATTGTTATAATGCAATATGCAAACGCCTCCATTTCTTGACGTAAAAAGATACTGATTGGTATTGTTCGATTTGATTCCCACCACCATACTTCTCCAAGTTCAAGAAATAATTCTTTTTCGTTATCTGATTTAATATCAGTATAAACATACATACTGGTGACAACATTGTCTTGATTGATAATAATCCCGACATATTCCGTACCGCCATAAGAAACAATACTTATGAATGGGAAATTTTCTTTAAATTCTTTTAGGATCATGTTTTTATTAATTAATTCCTATAAATACAGTATGTCACTTATATCTAGATATTTAGTCAACAACAGAACCAAACTTGTAGCCAATGTGGCAGGATTCGTAACGGAGTATAGACCAGTGTATCAAAAAACAATTTCAATTTACAAAGGTATTGATAATACCTTAGAGTTTCAGATTTTAAATCCTGATCAAAAACCTATTCCATTAACAAACCAAACTGCACACTTTGTTGCTTTTGATTCTGAAAACAATCAAGTAATAGAGCATACTGGTGAAGTAGTTATTTCAAATAAAGGGTTATTTAAAATTGTTATCACTGAAAACGATACTTTAAATGTTGATTCACAATATTTGTCCTACAGTGTTTATTTAACTGATACAGCAGCAACAAAAACACTAACTTATGCAGACGAACAACTAGGTGCAAAAGGTACACTACATCTTTCAGGTGAAGCATTTCCTGGTCCAAAGAACTCGTATACTATTACAACATTCTTACAAGCTGGTGTCGATAGTGACGAATACGTAAGCGAAGCAGTAACAGCTCAACCTGCACTTAACGGAAATGATGCACTACACACTGCGGTTTTTTATACAAATAATTATGACGGCGACATTTTAATTCAAGCAACATTAGATAATAGTTTAAATGAAGCTACAAACTGGGCAACTATTGAATCAGTCAATTTTGATGGATCTGAATCTCAACCTATACCGTTTAACTTTAATGGTGTATACAGTTATCTAAGATTTAAAACATCAGCAAATCCAGAAAATAAAATCACAAAAATATTAGTCAGAAACTGATTGACATTACACTGTACTGACGCTATAATAATAGTATGAGTGTAGTAAGCGATACAGTTCTGACATACTTGCCTGCTAAAAGGAAAACAACTCCTAGTGGCTGGCTATCCTTTAACGCACCGTGTTGCCATCACAATGGTCACAGTGCAGACACTCGCGGCCGTGGTGGCCTTATAAGTAACCCAGATGGAGGCGTTAGTTATCATTGCTTTAACTGCGGCTTCAAAGCAAGCTGGCAACCGGGCAGAAATTTCTCACACAAGTTACGAAAACTTCTACAATGGACAGGAGCGCCTGACGATATAATCAACAAGGTGGCGTTGGAAGTGATGAGAGAGAATGAAGGTGTAGAGGCAAAAACACGCATAGCTGAACTGCCCTCATTCAACACTGTCCCGTTGCCAGACGATGCTGTTAGACTAGCAGATCATCAATGGGCCGAAGCGGGCACTATACCAGAACGTATGGTAAATGTTTTTGCCTATATGCTAGAACGTAATCTATGCATAGATGATATCGACTATCACTGGAGTCCAAGCCTAGGGTACCGTGATAGATTGATCATACCTTTCTACTACGAAGGTAGGGTAGTGGGTTGGACTGCTAGAGCTATTACACCAGATAAGAAGCCCAAGTACTTAACAGAGGTACAACCTGGATACATATTCAACTTAGATGAGCAACGTCATACCAAAGTGTTTGCTATTGTGTGCGAGGGTCAGCTCGATGCACTACACGTAGAAGGTTGCGCACTAGGAGGGTCGGAGATTTCAGATCAACAGGCTATGTTACTCAACAGACTGCAGAAGCAGATCATTGTAGTACCCGACAGAGACAAAGCAGGGTCTAAGCTAGTAGAGCGAGCAATTGAGCTAGGATATTCAGTAAGCATGCCACCCTGGGCAGAAGATATTAACGATATTGGCGATGCTGTTGCACGTTACGGAAGGCTATACACACTACACTCAATAGCTGTACATGCAACAGAGTCGCCCCTTAAAATAAGATTGATGGCAAAGAAATGGTTCGATTGATTTCTTTACTTTTTGTGCTGTTTGTGTTATACTTGAGTATCAAAGCACAGCAAACAACAGAGTCAGATAAGGCCTTTACGTATGAAGTGCCAAGCATAATTACAGTAGAAGAACTTCCGCCGATAGGAAAAGAATGAGCAGACAAAATACAGATTACGGATATGATATACAAAAGGTATATCTAGAAATGTTTATGACAGACGCTGAGAGCTTTGTACGCTGTCAGGGTGTGTTTGATCCAAACACATTTGATAGACGTTTACAGGCGCCAGCGACGTTTCTAAAAGATTATGTAGAAGAGCATAATGCTATTCCTACATTTGACATGATTAATGCAGCAACAGATGCACAACTTAAAGATCCAGGACAACTACAGGAGAACCATTATGACTGGTTACTTCAAGAATTCGAAACCTTCTCCAGACACAAGGCTTTGGAAAAGGCCATCCTTGATAGCGCAGATCTGTTGGAGAAAGGGGAGTATGGCCCGGTTGAGGATTTGGTTAAGAAAGCAGTACAGATTGGCTTGCAAAAAGATCTAGGCACAGACTACTTTGCAGATCCGAGAGCTAGACTAGAAGCAATCAAAGACAAGAACGGACAAGTAAGTACAGGCTGGCCTACACTAGACAAAAAACTGTTTGGTGGATTCAACAGAGGTGAGCTAAACATTTTTGCAGGTGGTTCAGGTTCAGGTAAGAGTTTGTTCATGGCTAACCTAGGTGTTAACTGGTGTTTGCAGGGCATGAACGTTATGTACTTGACGTTTGAGCTTTCAGAGAATCTAGTTAGTATGCGTCTTGATAGTATGACATCAGAGATTCCAAGTCGTGAAGTGTTTAAGAGTATTGACGATGTTGAAATGAAAGTTAAAATGATCGGTAAGAAGTCAGGCGCCTTCCAAGTCAAGTATATGCCTACAGGTAAAAATGCAAACGACATTAGAGCATATTTAAAAGAGTATGAAATTAAAACAGGACGCAAAGTAGACGTACTACTAATTGACTATCTAGACTTGATGCATCCAATTGGACAAAAGATATCAGCAGAAAACTTATTTGTCAAAGACAAGTATGTATCGGAAGAGTTGCGTAACTTGGCTATGGAACTAAACTGTATTTTTGTTACAGCATCGCAGTTGAATAGAAGTTCTGTAGAAGAAATTGAATTTGATCACTCGCATATTTCAGGCGGTATTAGTAAGATTAATACAGCAGACAACTTGATTGGTATCTTTACAAGTAGAGCAATGCGTGAACGTGGACGCTATCAGATACAATTAATGAAGACTAGAAGTTCAAGCGGCGTTGGACAAAAAATTGATTTAGCATTTAATATAGATACATTGCGTATTGAAGACTTAGGTGAAGAAGACGAACAAGCTGCAACAGCAGGTGCAGGCGGCGCAAGTGCAATCGCTCAAGCACTTAAACGATCTAATGTGACTCCTAATGAGACACCTGATGAAGGAACACCTGTTAAAAAAATTAAAGCAGAAACAGATTCAACTAAACTAAGAGACTTTTTAAACAACCTGGGAGACGAATGAGTTGCTTCGACTTTTACAAGACTATGAACTTGATATTATTAAGGACGATCCAGTCCGACCACACATAGAAGCCGAATGGAGAATACGGTCAGGCAGAGAAGTATATGTATTAGAAGACGATGATACAGGAAAAATTAATGCTGTATTGTGTGTTGCATATATGGATGAAGTTCCAACTCGAGAACTAGATATGAGTTGGCCGGGCGTTGATGTTGCTGTATTTTATACTGTATGGAGTTATACAAAAGGCGCAGGCAGAGAAATTATATTTGCTACACAAAAACAAATTAAACGCAATAATCCATATATTAAAAGATATGTTACACTAAGTCCTCTAACACAAATGGCTGAAAAATTTCATTTGCGTAACGGAGCAAAGTTTATTGCTAAACACAGCGATTGTCAAAACTTTGAATACCCAGCATGAGATATTATTTAAGTTCTTGTGAGTATAAATGGACACATGCAGATACAAAAACAGAACAACTTTGGATTATGCGTGAGCTAGGAGAAGAGATTTACAAAACTATAGAATCTAACGACTGGGAGTGGAAGTTACTAAGAAGTGAAAGTCAAACACTGCCAGGAGATATTTACTGTCGTTGTGATATCTATGTTGAAATACCTGATACAAAAGAAGGAACACATTTTGTATTAAAGTATCCGGAGGCAACACCAATTAAAAAATATTAAATACTATATGTTAATAAAACCAGATAGTATTGAATTATGCAAACCCTTTCAGCTATTTAAGCCTGAAGATTGTACAAAAATAATAGACGAAGCATCAAAATTTCCTGGTAAACGATCCGGAGTCGCAGGAAATTATACTGGTGTAGGACGCACCAGTACAACACATTGGTGGACACCATCATTTTTTGATATACAAGATCTACTACCATACTTTCAACCTTTTTATGATATAGGGTATCCTGTTGATGTAGTAGCTAGACCTATTCAAATTGCTAAGTATGAACCAGGGCAGTTTTTTGGTTGGCACTACGATCAATTTACCGGTAAAAAGAAATCAGGAAGACTGTTAGGTTTAACTTGCACATTACAAAGAGCTCCAGGCGCATATTTAGAATCTAAAGAACACAAATGGGACCTAGGCGTCGGCCAAGCAGTTATTTTTCCGTCTAATATATTACATAGAGCAACTGCGCCAATAGACGGCGAAAGATGGGCGTTTACTACATGGGGCCACGGAAAAATTACAAAAATTGCTAAACGCAAAGGTAAGTAGTATTGGATAAATACATAAAATACTTGAGAGATTAATAAATGTCAAAGACCCTTACATTAAGATCGATAAGATTACTTCCTGCATCGTATGGTATAGAAAATTTATCATACGAAAGAGGTGAAGTATTCTTTGACACAAATACAGCAAAACTTCGTGTCATGGATGGAGCAACCAAGGGCGGCTTCCCTATTGCTACAGAAGAATTTGTAAATACTGAACTACAAGCAGTTGAAAGTGACTTACAAGGTCAAATTAATGCAGCTATTGCAGCAATACCAGAAGTTGATCTAACTCCTTATTACACAAAAACTGAAACTGATGTACTACTAGCAAATGTATCTGTAGACCTCACAGGCTATGCAACAGAGACATACGTTAACAATAAAATTGCAGCAATACCAAGTGTTGACTTAACTGGATATGCTACTGAAGTATATGTTGACGATGCTATTACTGATCTTATCGACGGTGCACCAGGAGCATTAGATACTCTAAATGAACTATCTGCTGCACTAGGTGATGACGAAAACTTTGCAACCACAATAACAAACGGACTTGCACTAAAAGCAAATATTGCTGATCTAGGAACAGCAGCATACGAAGATACAACATTCTTTGCAACTGCATTTCAAGGTTCACTAGCAGATTCTGCATTGCAGCCACTAGATAATGTAAGCACACTAGTTAATGATGCTGGCTATCTTGTAAGTACAGATCTTACAGGATTAGCAAGCGAAACATATGTTGATACAGCAATTACTAATTTAATTGACGGCGCACCCGAATCTTTAGATACACTAAACGAACTAGCAGCAGCACTTAATGATAATGCTAACATAGGTAGTGAAGTACTTGCTGCTATTGCACTAAAGGCAAATACAGCAGACTTAGGTGCGGTAGCATTTTCAAACGATTATACAGATTTAGATAATGCAGAAGACTGGGCCAATTATGGTCAAAAATACAGAGGTAGATTTACTGCATCAACAGCACTTGGACCTAGAGAACCTGTAGTTCTTAATCTTGATAAAACAGTTTCGTCAATATCACAAACACAGTCTTATGTTTTTGATACATTTACAACATATCAAAATATCAACGGAAATACTCTTAGTATACCAAACAACCGAGGATTTAGTCCTACATCAGACAGCTATGGATCTTTGCGTAATGGACCACAATCGCATCAATATGCACGTTTAGGAAATTACATTTTTACACTTACTCCAACTAATAATGATGCGTATCTAAGTGCTTTTACAGAAGATCCAACTACAGGAGAACTGCAACATATACGTTCTGATCTTTTTGAAAACTACTGGGCTTTCCACACTGGCGGCATAGTTACTTGTAGTTTAGCAGCAGATACTGTAAACGATCAGTTAGTAATATGTGCAATTAATTCGGGCGCCAATGACGGAATGTACTATCGAATTGTAGGATGGAATTCAACAGACAATCTTTTTACTAGCGGAGCATTTGGCAGTGTAGACGTAACAGTTGATGGACAATTACTAGGAAATAATCAATGTCAAAAAATTGCTGCATTCTTTAATAGTAATCACAATAAATTGTATGTTGGATTTGATTATGGTAATAAAGCATACTTTGCATCTTATATGGTTTCAGGCACTGGAGCAGGTGTAACAGCAGACACATATATTAATACACCAACATCAACGCAAGGCGCAGCAGTATTATTCCAGGCCTACGAACCGATGACGTATATGCCAACTGTAGATAATTATCTTATAGTTTGGGGTTATAATACAACTAGTATGGTAAGTGTTGTATTGGACAATGTAGGAGATCCCAGCTGGGGCACAGAAGTACAACTAGATAACATGGTACAAGATGTTATGGTTAATACTAGTATCAGTAGATTGGGTGTCCTAACTCAACCTTCAAATCAAGCAGCACCTGAAGTATATATGTTTACATTTCAAGCAGACGGAACATTTAGTTCACAAGAAGCTAGTGTTACAGTAGACGACGGTACTGCAAGTGCCTTTAATAACACATCTAGAGGACACTATGATTCCAGAACCGATCAATATCTAGTATACAGTTACTTTAATAACGGCAGTACAAACAGACAACGTCCTGCACACAGCAAGGACGGCAAAACATGGACATTTGAATCTGATCAACAAGCAGGTGATGCTAGAGTTGTTGACGGACACTTTAGTGGCGATGTAGCTGTGCATCAATTGCTTTTCCAAAACAATCGAGATTTAAGAAAAAACTTATATACTACAACTACAGGTCCTATTGTTTCAAACTTAACAGCTGATAATCTTATAGGTGTATCTGGCGGAAACTTTACACAAGGTCAAACTAATGCAGAAATATTTGTACAAGGCGATACAATTGACGGCTTTACTAATCTTAGTCCGGGAGAAATTTACTATGTAAGTACTTCCGGCGGCATAACAAATACATCAGCAGTTGGATCAGTTATACTAGGAACAGCTGTCGACCAAACACAAATCAATATAACACTAGATGATGGTGGTAGTGGAGCAAGCGTTAGTGTAAGCGATAATCCGCCTGTGACTGCAACCGATGGCGATCTTTGGTGGGAAAGTGATTCGGGTAGATTAAAAGTTTATTATGAAGATGCAGATACTGCACAATGGGTTGATGCAAGTCCACCTATAACACAACCAAACGTTCCTTATATCGTAGGAAGTATCACAGGTGCAATTGGCAACGGCGCAGGCTATTCGCATGTTAATTCTGCTGTAGGTGTTTATGATATTACATTTGATACATCACTATCATATATAGATTATGCACTCTTTATTAGTTTGGAGGACAGTACAAATAACTATGCTGTTAGTTCAAAAGGCACTGCTGGGTTCACTGTAACTACAACTAATTCCGGCGGAACAAATACAACAATGACTGTACATTTTACAGTTTATAACCAAGGACCTTAACAGATGGCAATTAATTTTCCAAATACAGCAGGACAAGCAACAGACGGATCGTTTACACACACCAATCTGACTACTGGTGTTACTTGGGCATGGAACGGAACAAGTTGGGAAGCACTAGGTGTAGATGCTACTACAGCAGTTACAGTAGTAAGCGGAATTAGTTTAGTTAATCTTAGTGTAGGTCCAGTTTCGAGTGCATCTGGTGTTGGTAATATTAGTTATGATAATACTAGTGGTGTGTTTAACTTTGTACCACCTGATCTAAGCACCTATGCTCAAACAAGCAGTTTAGCAACAGTTGCTACAAGCGGCAGCTTTAACGACCTGTCGAATCAACCAACACTGCCTACAGTTACATCAGCAGCAACAAACAGTTATGGCATTGTTAATGAATACAACTTTGGATCTAGTAGACTACTATATGAAAACGTATGGGACACAGTAAACGATCTTCCTAGTGCAGCAGACTATCACGGATTGTTTGCTCACGTACACACCACAGGCGGCGCATACTATGCTCATGCTGGTAACTGGATAGAGCTTAGTACAGCACAAACATTACTCGACCTTGGAATATCAGACGGACTTCCTAATCAAGTACTAACCACAGATGGCGCAGGCAATTTTACATTTGCTGATGCAAGTGGCGGTGGCCAAGCATATGATCAAACTTTAAATACTACCGATGATGTTACTTTTGCAAAAGTAACAGCAGATGATTATGTACTAGGAGGTACAGGACCATATGTTATAAGCGCAGCAAGTTATATACAACTTGATGCACAAGACGGGACTAGGGTTACAGGTGGTCCTTTCCGTTTACCAAATTTAACTTCTGCAGAACGTGATGTACTAATAGCACAAAACGGTGATATGATATACAATGTTGTAGATAATAGAATACAAGCATATCAGAACGGCGCATGGATAAACTTAGATGACGGAAGCACTCCTGCTGCACCAACTACATACAATGCTACACCTGCTTCTAGTAGCGTTAACGAAGGTAGTTCGTTAACTATAAATGTTTCTACTTCCAATGTAGCAGACGCAACTACACTATACTGGACAGCAACCAACAGTGGAGATTTTGCAACATCGTCAGGTAGCTTTACTATTACTAGTGATGCAGGTAGCTTTAGTGTTACACCAACAGCCGACAGTACAACTGAAGGCAATGAAACCTTTAAAGTAGAAATACGTACAGATAGTATTAGTGGACCAGTTGTTGCAGAAACAACGAACATAACAATAGTAGATACAAGCACAGCACCTGTACCATCAGTGGATAGTGTAACAGGACCTGCAAACGTAGATGAAGGTTCATCAGCAACTATCAATGTAACTACATCTAATATTCCTAATGGTACAACATTAAATTGGAGTGTAAGCAGAGCAAGCGACTTTAGTGTATCTTCAGGAACAGTAACAATTAACAGTGATGCAGGTAGCTTTAGTGTTACACCAACAGCTGACGTTACAACAGAAGGTTCAGAAACATTTACAGTTACAGTTTCAGGAACTGTAAGCAGCACGTCAGTGTCGGCGACAAGTTCAAATATTACAATTAATGATACAAGTGTAGCACCAGCATTTAATCCAGATTATACTATTACAGTAACCAACAGTGGTAATAACTATCTACTCAGCGGAACAGACAGAAACGGTTCATTTAGTAATTCGTCACAACCTACACTAGAATTTAACAGTGGCGATAACGTAAGATTTAATGTTGATCCAGGTACTGCTAGTTCTCATCCGGTGTATATACAAACAGCACAAGGTACTGGCGGAGTCAATCAAGTTAGTGGAGCAACCGGCCAAGGAAGTACGCAAATTGATTGGACTACAGCAACAGATGGTTCAGGAACATATGGATATCAATGTACAATACACTTTGGTATGTGGAATACAATAACGATTAACTAGGAAAGACCTAATGGAAAAAGAATATACAGTAATTGTAAACAACAGAGAAGATCTTGCAACAGTTGAAGCAGAGCTAACTGCATCAAGCGGCGCAGGTCCTATTCCAACACGTAGTGTAGGTATTGCTAATCCGCGCCTTGGTTCTCGAGTACAAACACACTTTATGCTTACCGACGAAGAAGCAGAAGCACTACGCAGTGATGCAAGAATACGTGCTGTAGAAATTCCACCAGAGAACAGAACAGATGTGCAGATTGGCAAAAACGCATCACAAACAGCAGAATATCTAAGAGACGAAACTAATCAAGATCAAAAAGTAAATTGGGGCTTGTTGAGATCAAACTATAAAACAAACGTGTACGGAGCATTAGACAATGCAGGTACAGTATTTGAATATGCACTTGATGGTACAGGCGTAGATGTAGTTATTCAAGATTCAGGTATAGAAGCAAATCATCCTGAGTGGGAAGATGCAGACGGTGTGTCAAGACTACAGCAAATTAACTGGTATACAGAATCAGGTATTTCGGGAACACAAGATCCTGGCTTCTATTCAGATTACGACGGCCATGGCACACACTGTGCAGGGATTGCAGCAGGTAAAACCTACGGTTGGGCCAAAGGTGCTCATATATATGCACAGAAGTTAGCAGGTCTAGAAGGACCAACTGATCCTGGAAATGGTATTAGTATTTCAAATGCATTTGATACAATACGTCTTTGGCACAATGCAAAAACAAACAATAGACCTACAGTTGTAAACATGAGTTGGGGATATTCATTTACTACTAACCAAGATCCTAGTAATGGCGTATACAGAGGAACAAGTTGGACTTGGCCTGCAGACTATAACAACGATAGCGCACTATGGTCAGCTACAGGTGTAGTAAATCCATATGGCAATGGCGACAGAGTAATACCAAGTCGCTTGGTTTCAATTGATGCTGAAGTAGAAGACATGATCACAGACGGCATACACGTCTGTATAGCCGCAGGCAACAACTACTACAAAGCAGATGTTGTTGGCGGATTGGACTACAATAACACAGTAACATTTTCAGGCCTTGTTCAAAATTATGCTAGAGGCAGCAGTCCTTACAGTGACAACGCATTCATGGTTGGCAACATAACTGCTATACCAAAACAAGACGGCGCTGTTTATCTAGACAAAAAGAGTGCCAGCAGTACCAGTGGACCAGGCGTGGGCATTTGGGCACCAGGTGATGGTATTATGAGCGCAGGCTCAAACACTAGTATATACACTACTGTTGATTATCCTGCAGACACAAATTACAAGATCATGTCAATAGGCGGCACAAGTATGGCAGCACCGCAGGTAGCAGGAGTTGCAGCACTGCACCTACAGGTGTTCCCCGACGCTACACCAGCACAACTACAAGCAAGAATACAAGCAGACGCACAAGCAGTGATCTACAGCACAGGATCAAGCACAGACTACACTAACCAAGAAAGTATTATTGGTTCAGAAAATAGAATGCTGTGGAATAGATATGGACGTCAACCAGGACAGATCAGTCTAAGTGACACAGTGATACCTGCACCTACACCAACATATAACCTAAGCACAACAGCAACCACAGTCAACGAAGGTGCTACAGTTAGAGTAACATTGAACACACAGTATGTACCAAACGGCACAGAGGTTGACTACACCATCACAGGCATCAACTCAAACGATCTAAGCGCAGGTCTTTTGTCAGGTAGTTTCACTATACAAAACAACACAGACTTCGTAGAGTTTACACTGGCCAATGACACTAGTACAGAAGGCACAGAAACTCTTACGTTTGCACTGGATAACTCAGCAGACAGTCTAGACATTACCATAACAGACAGTTCAACTACGCCACCACCTGAGACATTTAATATCAATGTCACAGCAGCAGGCAACACAGCATACACACTCAACGGCACAGATCGCAACGGATCAATCAGCAGTGACAACGCAACTGTTAGACTGCAAACAGGTGATACTGTGAACTTTAATGTTAGTGCTAGTGGTCATCCGTTTTGGATTAAAACCAGTCAAAGCACAGGCACAGGCGATGCTGTAGCAGGAGTAACCAACAACGGTTCAGAAGAAGATACTGTGACTTGGCAACCAAACACCACAGGCACTTTCTATTACATCTGTGAAGTACACAGCTCAATGACAGGTGAAATTATAGTATCATAACCAAACATACTAGTGTGCATGTGTAACACTCGAAACGTGAGTATCGCCATTTAACGCCGAAACTATAGCCCTAAAACACCCCTAGCGTACAGGTTGTTCAAAAGATGAGCCTTTAGAACGCACGGGTGAAACTAATACCCAGTTGATCATTGTTTATGACCACAGCCACTTGCACAACTGTAGCTGCTTTGAATCCCCAACGAAAGTTCTCGCGTTCAAAACCCAAACGACCCATACTATAATACTGAGCAGCAAGTACACCCAGTTTTAGAGCGGCTGTGCTGTCTGAACTAGGTCTACGTCCCAGTATAGGATTTGCTTCACTGTAGAGATATCGGCCTGAAGGTCCAGTCTGTCGTAGAGCCCATGCAGTTTGTCGGTAGTCTATGTAGCTGGCAACTGCATAGGTTGTGAACCATGCTCGCTCTTCATCTGTCCACTGTGAATAGTGTCTAAACTCGTCTCCTATGGCAGGAGACCCTACTAATAGCAGTAGCAGTATGATTGCCCTCATATGTATATTTAGCACCAGGTGTTAAAATTTTAACTCAGCAGCCCGAAGGGTTTAAGCCCAAAAAGCGCGAAGCGCCTGCGCAAGTACACCAGCCGCGAAGCGGTAAACGCTTTTCGCTAGAATCCAGCGTTTACCTTAGCACAATCTCATACTCACCGGGATTGGCTAGTACAAGCTGAGCCAACATGCAATCTCTTGACCGCTCAAAGGTTAACGATCGATAGTCTGACTGATAACTGTCTATTGAGTGTTTCAACCAAAGAGTAACACTGTGTGCGTACACAAGTGCATCAATGGCTTGTTCACTAGTAATAGTATGAAAGTTGAATTCTAGCGTGTGCATACACTTACTTATAGTAGAACACACAGTGGTTAGCACAGTTAAGAGGAACCGTTATAAGCACATA
>Ga0213865_10000119_pt1 | contig 50355 bp, 34 predicted proteins | sample PICome_6_FD_160100 | JGI IMG/M metagenome (GOLD analysis project Ga0213865, IMG submission 160100) | Coastal seawater microbial communities near Pivers Island, North Carolina, United States - PICO282 | ecosystem: Environmental > Aquatic > Marine > Coastal | place: USA: North Carolina...
TACTCTCTGCCAGCTTCACAGCAGTAGTCTCTGCATTCTCTTTCTTCGTAATACTTATCGCACTGCCATCTGCAATGTGGAGCACCTGTTTGCCAGTTCATACGGAACTGACAACCAAATCTGGAACCACCGCCACCGAAGCAGCAAGCGTAACCATGGCAACCGCCGCAAGCACAGAAGTTGTTTAAACCAGGACCAACGACGAATGATTTACATCCGTCAAAACCACCGTTGCCAGGGTGTCTACAAGTAACAGAACCTGCACAGAAACAATAGCAGCAACCATCCAGATGATTAGCTCCTAATTCTGCAGCACATAAGGCAACTTTGTTGTACTGACCAGAATAACCAGTAGTACCATGCATACAGCAGCAGGAACCGCCGCCGCCACCGCCGCCACCCCAGACTTCAAACTGGACTTTGCAAATACAGCAGCATGGAACACACCAAGCAAATTCTTGCCATGCGTAGCTATGGTTGTCACTATACTGCCAACAGTGACCACCGCGCCACCAAATTTGGTGAGCATTTTGTGGTCCATAATATGTGGCTACTGGTAAAGCGTCCGTTGACGCTACATCTAATAGATCTCTTAAACTTGACATTGGTCAATACCTCCCTAGTATTATCAGTTAGAAAGGATCGACCAACCGTAAGAAGATCCAGTGTAGATTAATTCAAGTGAAGCATTTTTAATATCAAAATCTAGGTCTTCTGCTAGGTTGGCAATTTTGTTACCGTTTCTAGCAATGATTGCCTTGGTTGTTCCACATTGTCCAGCAGCGTCAATTAGATTGATTCTATCTCCCTGACGTGGGTTTGCTGGTAAAGTAAGTGTGAGTTCTGAACCAGCAGTAGTATCAATCAGAAGAATTTCTCCTGACAAAACACTATGGTTTGCGGTAATAGATACCGTTGCTCTGGTTTCTGTAACTTCTGATAGGTTGCGTCCCATTGTTCTTAAGTCTCCTTTGTATTATTTATCAAGCGTCTTCTTCTACACCGTAAACAGAAATGCTTACGTTTGCAGTGTCTGAAAGTGCTACGAGAACCTTATTTGATTGAAGAGCAATACCAGTTCTTTCCAGAACTCCATATCCAGCAATTTCTGCGTTGTACTCGATGTACTCTGCAGCAGTTGGTGTTCCAGAAGCAGCAAGTGCTACGCGAACACTAACAGGAGTTGCGTTTGTATTTACAACGTTGAAGTTGAGATAGGAAACCGTGTCAGCGGGAACCTGATAAATTGTTGTTAGAGTATTTGCTTGAAGGGAAGCTTGTGTCCCCAGAATTCCAGAAGCCATTGTATTCTCCTTAAATTTTTTTGAAAATGCGAGTATTTAGTAGTATTTATAAAGAGGGGATCACATTGCTCCCGCCCAGAAAGTGAATCCTTTCGTCTTCGTTTTAGTGTCAACGTAAGTCTTAACTGCTTTCTGTGTAGGAACTTTAGCGTTGCTATTAGCAGATAGTGTAACGTCACTTGAGAATTCATTAATCGATTCACCGATTTGAGCACCGATAGAACCAAGTCTCAAGGATGTTAGACCAGACAGGTCGAAGGACGATGCGTTCAGGGTTGTGCTACCAGTTGCCTGGTTAACTCTGAAGTAACGACCAACAGTAAAGTTACCATCTTGGTCAGTTGATACAAAGAATACACGACCTGGGAAATCTTCAGTAACTTCGTTTCCAGGAGCGTTATCTACAAGAGGTAGACCTGGGAAGTTTGTTTGTGTCTTACTTCCAGTACCAATGTTCAAGAAGTCATGACCAGTTAGACGAACCTGTGAATACAGATATCTAATCTTGGTGTTTTGACGATCATATGTTGGGGTTGGCTTTGTTTCTGCAAGAACAACAGTGGTTACACCAGTTGTAATTGAATCGGAAGAAACAACCTGCATGAATTCAGAATCAATTCTGATATAATCAGAAGATAGTGTACCAGTATTTGATTCTACTAGAATGATTGTCTCTGTAGCATCGAGATCTCTTAAAGTAGTTGTTTCGTTAGGAACCTTAATTTGAAGAGCTCTTACAGTAATACCAGAGTTATGTGGAGCTGCTGTTGTTCCTTCAACTCCTCTAACAACCTCAACTGTTGTTGGTGTTGGGAATGAAACAACTTCCATCATTTCGTCATCAACAATTACATAACCACCAGTGTTGATGCCAGTAATTGAAGAAACGCTAATCGTTGTAGTAACTGCATCTGATACAGGAGCAGTCAAAGAAACTGCCGTACCAGTCTGATATCTGATAACGGTTCCTAGACCATCGTGTGCCACTGCAGTGGAACCTAAAAGTCCTCTGGTTACTGTCAACTCTCCCTCACCTCTAGAAGGATTGTATGAAGAGTTAGCAACTACATAAGTGAATGGATCTGCACCAGCTCCACCAGGACCAGTTACAAATTCAATCGAACCACCAGTCTTTGGTGCCGAAGTTAATCCACCAAGAACATATGTAAATCCACTAACACCTTGTTGTGCATCAGAATTGTTTACGAGAGTTGCAAAAGCGCCAGAATCTTGACCAGTAATAACTTCATTCTGGGTGAAGTTGCCTTTGAGAGGGCGGAATAGAACCTTATCTGCTGATGGTTGGAAGCTAGTAACTTCACCGATTGCGCCAGAAGTTCCTCCAATAATTCTTTCTCCACCTTCAAAAGATGCGCCAGTTGATAGTGTTACTGGGGAATAATTGAGTTCTAGACCATCAATAAATCCATCTAGAGTAGTTTCATCTTGGTTGAATCCAGAGGAAATAATTCCGTAAGTACCCCAAGAAGAGTTACCAGCAAGAGATCTAATATTACCACCACGGGTTGCAACATATGATGCAAAAGCATAGTAGGTGAATGAAGAAACGATTTCGGAGTTACCATTATTTGTAATCCAGAAACCGATACCGCCCGTGTTGAAGATTTGTGTGAACGAGTCAAATAGCATTGACTTGTTTGAAGGGGTGGGAGTTCCTTCCCACTTCTTATGAACATCACCATCAACAATAGCTCCAACACCAGTGTCGGAGAATGCAGAACACTGCGAAATGTATGGTGACTTGGTTGTTGGTGAGTTAGGATTCAAGCGAAGGAATACGCCACCAATGGTTGCCGTGTTTAGGTCTTTGGGATCAGAACCAGATTGTACAAATCCATCCATACCATCCATTACAAGGTCCTTAAGCATGGACTTGTTGGACATGTAGAACATCGTCGAATTCTCGTTGAGAATTGGAGATACGGAAGTGATGGTGATATCAACATTACCATTTTCAAATAAGTCTGATGTAGTCCAAACGCCACCAGTAATAGGAAGAATATCAATGGTTCCTCCACCATCGCGTACATCCATGATGTAAGCGGTCTTCGTACCATCACTAGTTGTGCAAATTTCACCAGCAATTCTGTTAGCTGCATCAGGAACTTGATTTAAAACCAATCTAATAGTAGAACTTGGATTACCAGTGTTTGGCTTGATAACAGATGTTCTCATGTTATCACCAACGATCGATACCGATTCGGGAACAATCATTGGTAGAGTTTCAAAGTATGTACCTGCCTTAACGTAAATTGTAGCAGGTCCAGTGATATTATCTACAGCGTGACGAAGTGAAGCAAATGCTTTGCCGATGTTTTCACCTGTGTTTAGATCGCTACCATCTGTGGTAACATAGTAAACAGGATCAGTTACGTTATTCTTTTCCCATGCTGGGAATCCGTTGGTATCAACTGTTAATACCTCTCCAGTTGCGCCAATAGGCAAGCGGGAAGCACCAGAACCAGAAATGTATAGAATGTCACCATTGTCAGTCAGAACGTTTGACTGGGCTCCTTGTGCCAAAGAGTTCCAATACGTTCCAGTGGTGTCTAGTTCTGGAGGATTGTTTGTAGATTCGGAAACACAAATATATGAGTTGCTTGCTCTTGTGATTGCGTCACCAGGGAAGTAAGTTTCGGTAGACTGCCAAGTTCCTCTCCAGGTGAAACCACCAACAACGAAGTCCCAATCAGCAGAACCAGATGCTGGTGTTGAGTTGGTATTTGTAGTTTTTGCTACATATGAGTTACCACCAAGTAGAACAACGTCACCTGGCTTATAAGTCTCGGAAGAACTCCAGTTACCAACTACTTTAAAACCAGTGGTGAGAATTTCCCACGTAACATCAATACTAGTATTTGGAGCAGTTGCTAGGTTATCTGTAAGTGCTAGATAACTATAACCACCATACTGAACAATATCACCACGCTGATATTCTGTTCCTACATCCCAGGTGTCTTCAAACTTTAATCCAGAAACATAAGAAATAAAGTTTGGACCAGTAAATGATCCAGCGGATGTGTGTGGTACTACTACTCTATACTGATCATTGCCATACTTGACAATATCATTTGTTCTGTAGAAAGTAGCGTCAGCCCAGTCTCCTCTGAAATAGAGACCTTCTGTATGGAGCTGCCATCTGGAACCATCGGATCCATACCATTGCGTTTCATTCGATGCCGACGTATGGTTTGAAATACAAACATAGGTGTTTGCACCAAACTTTACGATGTCATCGATGACGTATGCAGTGGCAACCTGCCAATCGCCTCTCCAATTAAACTTGAGTCTGCCTAATCTGAAATCTGCCATGTTTATGTTCCGTAATTACTTGGGTCCCTCGGTGGTATAATCATAGTTTTCGTTGAATCTAGCAACGAAATATCCGTCATCGTCGATAAAATATGAAACTTTACGACTATCAAATCTATACTGTTGATATTTATCTTGTGGATGATTTGTATATGACTTCTCTTCAGTAGTTTCTTCTACATAATCATATACAGCAGTAGCAATGTCGAGATATGGAGTTCCATCTAATCTGTAGAATTGACCAACCTCGTCGTCAATACTCCTAATCTTGGTGTAATTTAACATACCATCAGAATCCCTGTATAGAGCATGAATGGTAAAATCATTACCTAGGGTATAACTGTTGGAAGAAAAAGAAGTTCCCCCTCCACCAGATGATGAATTGTAGCTATCGCTAATGAACATTGTCATGATACGATTACCCTCCAGTAATTGCCGTCCCAGATTAATTGTACTTTCGCTCCTTTCACGTCAAATACTAAAGGATCAGAGATAACTCCAAACGTATTCTGGAATTGTCTGCCAATCGGATCGATTACCGTAACATTATTTATATCCCATGTAAAATTAATGTCAACAAATTCTATAGTGTCCCCAGGTTTAGGAACCAATTGATTATTATATAAAGGTAGTGTGAGAGTTAGCGGACCAGCAGAAGAATCTACTAGATATCTCAAACTTGTTCCTAGTGTAGTGCTTGTGCTTAAATACTCCCACCTAGCACGAAAAACGTCAAAACCTCCAGTCGTATTTCCGTCATGAATGACGGCCATATTCTTGTCGGTATCAATTGTTAACTCACCAGCCGCACCTGTAAACAGGGCATGTTCAGCGGTAGTACCTCTTCTAAACTGTACCTGGGTTGTCATTAAATTTAATTTAGGATACCAATTTTATTTATACTATTAGATAATCCATCCATATGTGCGTGGTGGAGCAACAGCGATCTTGACACTTGCTGCTGCACCCTCAAGACGAATGTGAACGTCTGGAGTATGAGAGAGTAGTGGACTGTATACGGTCTGACTTCTGACCTTGATAGATCCAGTACCAATGATGCGGATACGGATACCAATAATCGTATCGCTGCGAAGCTTGAGCGTTCCTGATCCAGCAAACGCCTGGGTGCGTAGTACCGCGACCTCTCCAGAAAGTTTGACTTCTGTTGTAATTTCTGGAGGTCTGGCACTTGTTCTTTCTTCTGCTTGACCAGATACTTTGATCTCGACTTGACCAGAGTAAGGTGCTCTGGTGAATGAATCTGCAGCTGCTCCACTGATCTGAATCTCTCCAGATCCTTGGTAAACTTTGGTGGTGGCGGGTTTGACTTGACCGAGGAAGTCGAAGATTGCGACATTCTCGTAAGTAATTGTTCTTGCTTCCGCAGCACCACCAAATACTGGTAGATTTCCTGTACCAACGTATGCTCTTGCTCTTGGTGTTTCTGCGACACCACTGATGTTGACATCTGCAAGGAGACTTGGTACATATGCAACTCTTTCTGCTGCTCCAGAGAATGAGAAGATAGAACCAAATCCAGACTCGGTAATAACGATTCTTTCTTCTGCTTGACCAGAGAGGCTGAAGAGAACTTGCTCTCCTGTGTAATCGTATGCAACTTTTTCTTGAGAGGATACGAAATTGTATAAAGTGCCCTCGCCAACATGGGAGAATGTGACGACAACTCTTGCTTCGCCCGTGATATCGTATAGACCTTCTGCTGGCAATACAACTGTTTTGGATTCCGCCGCGCCACCAATAGCATAAAGATTTCCAGTGCCGACATACTTCTTGACAAGACTTGAGGTAGCAAATCCAGTAGCGGAGAATAGAATCTGCTCTTCGAGTGGATTGAAGGTAACGGATTCTGCTGCGCCAGATAGAGTACCAATTCTGATGTCGCCAACATAAGAACTTGTGATTCTTTCGACGGCATCTCCAGTAATATCGACAAGACCAGAAGCAGAGAATATCTTGACAGTATGTACTTTGACATCTTCTGCAAAGATACGAGCATCGACGAACTTGACTTCAGATACTGCATATGCAAGAGATGCTCTTCCTGTAATCGAGAAGAGTAAATCTTTCTCCAGTGGATTGAAGGTAACAGCTTCTGCAGCACCAGAGAATGTGCCAATTCTGATATCGCCAACAAAGTCTTTTGCTGTTCTGTATACCGCATCTCCACTGACAGGAATTGTACCTTCGACATTCCAATTTGGAGTAAATCTGATATCTGCTGCTTCTGGATATACATTGATGTTTCCAGATCCAACCCAAGTACGAGAGTATTTCGTTCTTGCGATACCATCGACAGAGAATAGAATCTGCTCTTCCAGTGGATTGAAAGTAACAGCTTCTGCTGCACCAGATAGGGTTGCAATTCTTCCAGAACCAACAAAGTCTCTTGCTCTTGTAGTAGCAGCAACGCCACTAATACGTCCGAGAGTTTGTGGTTTCTCTGCAAATGTGAGGAGTGCTGGAGATGCAGATCCTCTGAATGTGAATAGAGAACCGAAGAATATCTCTCTGAATGTTGCACTCTCTGTCGCAACACCATTGATGTTGAGATGAGCAGTAAACTCTGGTAGCTTTCTGGTGACAGACTCTGAAGTAATTCCACGAGAGAAAATAGAACCAGTACCGAAGTATACTTCTGTATTTTTCTCGATAGCAAAGCCACTGATAGCAACACGTACTGTTGGTTGCTCTGCAAATGTGATAAGTGGTTCTGGAATTCCGCCAGAAATTTTGATCTGGGTTGTAATATCTGGTGGGTTGAATCCAACTGCTTCTGCTGCTGTGCCAGAGAGACGAATGTCTGCTGGGACAATAGGTGGAAGCTTGACTGTCTTGGACTCGGATACCAGACCACGCGAGAAGATAGTTCCTTCCGCCAGATATACATCGACATTGAGGACGAATGCTTCGCCAAAGATTGATGTCTGAACAGTTGGTTGCTCTGCAAATGTGAGGTTTGGAGTCTTCGCAAGTTGACCATAAACCTTGATATCTGCATCTGCTTCGTAACTTCCAAAGCTGAAGGACTCTGTTGCTCTTCCCGTGATGGAGAAGAGCATGTCTCTCTCCAATGGATTGAAGGTAACAGATTCTGCTGCACCAGATAGAGTACCAATTCTGATGTCGCCAATATAACGTGGAGCAAAACTTTCTGCTGCAACACCAGAAACAACAACTTGTACTGTTGGTTGCTCTGCGAATGTAAGAATCTCTGGATCGGTTGTTCCAGACAGTTTGAGTAAAGCAGATCCAGAGTACGCTGCTGTATACTTGACCTTGCCGAATCCAACAAACTCGAAGAGACCAGTGAGATCGTCGGGGCTTGCAGTTCTGGATTCTGCTGCGCCAGAAAGTACAGAGATAGAACCAGAACCATTGAAGTTTGGAACTCTTCTTGTGGCAGCAGAACCAGTGATAGAAACCAGAACTCTCTTGTCTTCCGCAACACTTGCAGATTCGACCAGACCACCAATGGCAAACAGATCTCCACTTCCAATATAAGAATTGGTAAATCTTTGTGATGCAAATCCACTGATTGAGAATAGGATCTGTTCTTCTAGTGGATTGAATGCAACTGCTTCGACCGCACCAGAGAATGTACCAATTCTGATATCGCCAACGTAAGAAGGAGTATACTTCTCTGTTGCTGTACCAGAAATAATAATTGTATTCTCTTGGAATCCAGCAAATGCAACCGTAGTATAAGCTTCTCCATCCAGATGGATGACTCCACTTCCATTGAAGTTTGGAATTCTTCTGGTAGAAGCAAATCCGACAAACTCAAAGAGACCAGTAAGATCATCTGGGCTGTATGTAACAGATTCTGCGCCACCACTGATCGCAAACAGAGTTCCGTCGCCAGTGTGTACGTTTGGTAGACGTACATCAACTTCACCACTGACCTTAATCTGTGCTCCTTCTTGGTTACCAATGTGGAGGAGGCTAAAGTTAGTTTTTGTATCGAAGGAAGCAAGACCGAGTTGCAATCTACCGAATGGATAGATTGTTGCACTGTCAAGAATGTACTGATAATCGTCAGTGACATCTGGAGCATCCTGAACTCCAAACAGACCAGCGTCAAGAGGTTGCTCTAGATATCCATAATCGAAGTAATTACCAGAAGTAGATCCAGGTGTTACCAGATCAATAATCTTGATGTTCTGATATGTCGTTAGTGGGTCGTTAGCAATTGTCTGAATAACAACCGAATCAATTGCTGGACTACTGACGAGACCATAATCAAGATGTACATACTCATCAATTGATGTGGTGTTGTAATGATATACTCTTCTTTCAACGACAGTCTCGAAGTTGTATAGAACTCCCTTGCCGACATAATCGAATGCAACTCTTTCAACACCTTCACCAGAGAATACTGATACTCCAGAACCATTCCAGTTTGGTACATATGCAACCGCAGCAGCACCAGTAATTGTGATATCAAGATCTGGTATTGGGTAGTCGAAGGTAACAGCTTCTTCTCCACCAACGAATCCAAACAGGTTACCAGTTCCATCATAAGCAAAGGTTCTGGAATCTGTTGTATTGATAATTGCTGGTAAGAATCCAGATCCTTTGAAGAATTTCGTGCTTCTCTCAACAGCATTTCCAGTGACATCGATAAAGATATCAGCAGTCCATCTTGGGTTGACCTTGACAATGGTGTCAATATCAACAGTGATCTGACCACTACCAGCATGAGTGAGGCTGAAGTTAGTTTTGGCTGCTCCAGTAAATCTGAAGTCACCCATTGCAAATCTACCAACAGTCTGCCAGATAAATTCGTAATCATCTGTGATTGATGGATTTGGATCTGATACAAGACCGTAGTCAAATACTGGTGTATTTGTGCTGGAAGTGTATACAAGATCAATGATCCTGTCATCCTCATATAGAGACAGTGGATCATTTGCAATATCTTGAAGAACGAAGGAATCGAGTACCTCGCTTGATACGAGTCCGTAATCAAGATTCTGGAATCTAACATCAGATGTTGGATATACAGAATTGTAAGAGTATGTTCTTCTCTCTACCTTATTGCCAATGTTGAAGAGATTACCGAAACCTACTTCACTGTATGTTGTTAGAACAACATGATCAACATCTATAGTTAATAGACCAGATCCATTCCAGTTAGGTACGTATGCAACAGTTGCTGAACCAGAGAACTGAAGATCTGTGGTGATGTCTGGTGGATTCGCACCAAAGGATTCTGCGGCACCACTGATAGCATAAAGTGTTCCTTCGGTTTGATAACCATAGGAACGTCTTTCTTCTGTGGATACAAAGTTGAATAGAGATCCAGATCCAATTTCACTTCTGCTAACAGAGTCAACTCCTTCGCCATAGAGATCAATCTCGACATATGCAATCCATCTTGGCTTGGTTCTTCCAATACCTTCAACCCAAAGACGAATGTCTGCGTGATCTGGATTTTGTTCAACGAAGTAAGAGAACTCTCTTCGAACAGTAGCAGTACCATTGAAGTGAAGACCTCCAAGAGCATATCTAGAAATAGTCTCTGTGATATATTCATAATCATCAGTGACTGTTTCTGGTTGATCCTGACCATCAGTGATGATTGCTCCATAATCATAGAATGATCCACTAACAGTTCCAGATACAACTAGATCAATAATTCTATCTGATGCATACAGACTTAATGGATCATTAGCGATTGTCTGAAGAACAATAGAGTCAATTGGACTTTCAGCAACACTACCATAATCATATGGTGTGAAGATAACATTTGAAGAACTATTGTATGCATAGGTTCTTCTTTCGACCTTACTATCAAAGTTGAATAGAGTTCCCGATCCAAAGTAAGATTCTGTATTTCTTTCTGTCGCGAATCCATCAATATCAATTGTTCCTTCGGCATTCCAATTTGGTGCGAAGGCAACATTGGCAGATCCAGAAAGAGCAATATCTGTAGTAATATCTGGTGGGTTGAATCCAACTGCTTCTGCTGCACCAGAGAAGGCGTAGAGGTCCCCAGAACCGCTGTAATTATAAAGAACACTATCTTGTGCATTCGATAGTGAGAACAGGCTTCCTGATCCAATATGGAGCAGACTGAAGTTGGTGATTGCTTCTCCAAATATACCAATATTGACATATGCAATCCATCTTGGTTTGGTTCTTCCAATACCATTGATGAATGCAAATAGTCCACCAGAACCAACATAGTTTGGTGTAAATCTTTGAACCGCAGCACCACGTAGTCTTCCAAGACCCATTGGGTACTTGGTGTAGGTTTCCCAAATGTATCCCCAATCTGTTTGTAGAGTTTCTGGGGGATCTTGACCATCTATTAATAGGTCACCGTAATCAATAAAGTCTCCACTAGTTGATCCTTGAACAACTAGATCAACAATTCTGTCATTAGCATATATCGATAGAGGATCGTTTGCAATTGTTTGCAGAACGATAGAATTAATAGGAAGCTCGGAAACAAGTCCGAAGTCCTCATATTCAAAGTATACAATACTGTCTGGGTTGTAGTCATAGGTAACCGCCTCGCTGGTTCCTGTGACAGTGAATAGAGTTCCTTCGCCAACATAATTATATGTTCTGGAAAGAACACTGTTGTTGAGTGAGAATAGATTGCCAGATCCAATATGACGTAGAGATGCAACGATGCCAGCAGCACCAGCAACATTGAATAAAGTATTGCGTTGATCACCATCTCCACCGACAACAACTTCGCTGCCATATGATAGTGATATAAATCCGTAGTGATCAAATTCATATGTACCAGTCCATGTTAACTGGTAAATTCTAATGGTCTGATTAGGTCTTCTTGCCTCTACTGGGACAGTAACTGTCTTATCGCCAGGAGTTGTGTAAGTAGTTTCTGCGTGGTCTAGTAATTTTCTAGATGCATCATTAAGGGAGAGACCTGTATCTAGGTATCTCATCCATAGGTCTTCGCCATTATCTGGAGTCTCTCCACCATTAGACCCATTACCCATAACGAGTCTAAAGGTGATCTCCTCAACATCAGTGAGGTCTAGAGTATATTCAACTTTTCTGTTTGTGCTGCTAGATAATCCAGGGTCGGTGACTGTGCCAAATCTGACGTGTGGACCTACAGCAAATCCATTAGTAGGAGTTGTGCCAGATCCACTGCTGGAATAGTATATGGATCCATCATATACCGCATTGTAACCGCTGGACAGATCCGCAGCAGTTAACGTGGTAAGTGAACCTTCTATGCTCGTATAATCAGAATCTTCTGGGAATACCTTGGTGACAGCCTCTCCAGCAAAGCTACCGCTGAACAGGGTGCCGAATGCGTTCCAGTTAGGACTAAACGCAATTCTAGTGTCACTACGGAGGGGTAGTAGACCCTCCGTAGCAATCGCAGGTACATAATTAGTGATTGCATTGCTGAATAGTCGCAGCGTACCAGAGCCAATCCAAGGAGCATCCAGTCTGTATCTGGTTCCTCCATCCATCTCCCATACAGTTCCTGTGCCAACCCATGTGTTAACAACAGACCAAGTTGTGAGAGACTGATAATGTAGGAATCCAAACGAAGTAATATTTGAAGAAACAGTAATGAGACCCCAGTCTTCAGTAGATACTGCTTCTATTTGACTAATTGATCCGTAATCTAACGTGGCGACAGGACCACTAGTTTCTGTTAGATTAATTAATTGCTCATTTTGAATCGAAGAGAGAACTGTGTTCTGGTAGTTCTCAAGAACCCAGTAATCTAGACCTACATTACCAAAGTCTAGATATAAAAATTCCTCTCCTACTGCTGAATTATAGCTGTACGAAATCAACCCCAGTGACTGAACAGCAGTGAACTGGGGTATTCTACCAGTACCAGCGTAGGAGAATACCATAGGCTACCAAGTTATAAAAAACGGGGGGATCGCTATTCTGCAATCCCCCCATAATGTAAAACTCAAATGAATTGTATCAGTCGAGGCTGACGTTCAGTGTGACTTTGATCTGGTCACCTGCGTTTTGAATCGCGTATGGACCGTTTGTAAATCTTTCAGCGAAGAAGATTGCGCTGTAAAGAGTTAGGTCTCCAGTGCCATTGAGTGCCTTGGTTGTCGTGAAGGTGTCTGCATCGATTACATCGAATACCGTGTAAGTACCAGGAGTTGTTGTGGTGTTACCAGTTCCCTGATCGATGTAGATTGTATCTCCCTTAACTAGTCCATGACCAGTTGCTGTAACTTTGGTGAAGTCAAACTCAACTTCATCGTTGTTGTTTGAAGGCTGAATGTTGTCGATCAGTACATTGTTTAGGTAAACAGTGACTTGTCCTTCCAATACCGCGCCATTATCGTCATAAGTAACGTGATCGATACCAGTGATAATGGTGTTAGCATCGATGCCGTTAGGAGCACCACCGATAACGCCAGCAGTACCAGTCTGGGAAACTGCCATACCAACTGTTAGATCTTCGCCTACTTCAACTTGGAATGTACCATTGCCAGATACAGCACCAGCATTTGCTTTATTGAGATAAACAGTGGTTCCTGCAATACCGACAACTCTTGCACCAGAAGCAATACCAGTACCAGTAACACGTTGATATGGAGCAATACCTGCAGTGGATCCTACAGTGATAGCAAACTCACCAGAAGTACCAGTAACGGTTGTGGTGTTTGATACAGCAGCTAGTCTGAAATAGTTATTGCCGATAGTACCACGGATGCCAGTCTTGCTGATTGTGGTGCCAGCAGAAGCAGAAGCAGCGTCTGCAACGCCATGAATCGTGGTTGGCATGTTGTTAGCACGAACAAGCATGTAACCGTATACATCACCAGCAGCACCAGAGAATGTGAATGTTTCTTCTGGATAAGAAGCAGTAGTTCTTCCTTGTCCAAAATCAAGGTTTTGGTTGGTGAATGTGCCAGTGTTTTTGACGCTTAAAAGGAGAGTTAATCCGTCGATGTCTACGACGTATGCTCCATCGCCAACAGAACCACCAGTTACATAGTCGCCTTTTTTGATGCCAGTATTAGCAGCAACGGTGATTGTATATTCTGCTGCAGTTCCGCTACCTTGTACTGTTACAGCAGCAGTAGAAAGGGTTTCGATTGTCCATTGATTACCGTTCAACAGAATACCATACTGATTAGAATAGTCTTGATCAGTTCTGTTATTCTCGACTTGGTGATAACCAGTTACAGGTGCAAAACCATATCCTAACGTATTATTGTTAGTATATGGCTCGTAATACGCAGTCTGCGAAGGAGTATCACTCTCGTTGGGATATGTGTTTGTTGTGAACAACTTAAGAATTAGGTTCCTAGGAATCTCCTGATTGTAGTTCAGCAGATTACGTAGAGAATCAATTTCACCGTTGTCGGTTACTAGCAGTGCCATGTAAACTCTCCGTGTTTATCTCTCGATTTATTTTTATTTATAATCACATACTATTTATAGTTTCAGCTTGAGCGACACCACAAATCTTGTGATGTTTACCGCATACTTAACTTCAAACTGAAAAATATCTCCAGCATTTACTGTAGTGTTCCACGTTGACAGATTATCATCTTTATTTTTTCTGCCTGTGGATTGATTTAGAACACCTATAGTTGGAAGTTCTGTTCCGCAAATAGAACTAAAATTTGGGAAGTCATCATAAGAACATTTTTGTATATCAACCTGAACGTTTCCCTCTGTATCAGAGACAATAGTCCAAGATTCTATAATACCAGTAACATCAATAGTCATGTTACCTTTAACACCAGTTGACAATGGAAAAGATCCACTGTCTATAACATAATTAAGGGTTCTTGTTAAATCAGCTGTAGTTGCATATGCAACACCAAAGAACGCAGCTCCTCCTGATGGGGGATTTGTAAATACAATCTGATCTGCAGATACAATATAATCGACCCTTGGTTCAAGAATTACATTGTTAATAGAGATAGCAATTTGTTCTTCGTTTAACGGAGTATATGATTCTCCATCAATAGTGATATTGAATGTATCTGTAGTACCATCAAATTGTGACGCAATACTATCTATAAGTAAGTTAGAATATTGAGTTGATTTTGATGGAATCTGATAATTAACATCAAGCTTGTACTGTGGTGGTAATTGCTTACCAATTCTGTACGAACTGTCTCCTACTCTAACATTATATTGTGCCATCAGGAAACTCCAGGACTTACTTCTGCGTTCCCCATAATAACTCTGGTCTTATATCCGTTAGGATCTTCGAGAACAATATCGTAGACATACCTTCTTCTGTCGAGAGCGGCAGTTTCTACATCAGTCAAAGATATTGCAATCTCACCTATAGTTCTATTGACAAATGTCAAAGTAAACGGAACTGATGAAGTAGCCGAATAACTTTTCTTCATTACAGCGTTGCCAGTGTACCCCGACATGTTCAGTGGAGTACCATCTTTATTGGTGATAAAGAAAGTGACTCCGAAGTCTGCTCCCTTATCAATCAGTATGTTGACTGGAATCGCTGCCATCTTGTTTCTCTAGTAGATCTAATGTTTCTAAACCACCTTCGAGTTTTAACTTATACTCTTTCAATTTGGCAAGTTCTTCCTCGCCTCTTTTGATTTTGAACTCGTAGTCTTTTAGTTGCTTCTCAAATTCTTCACGAAGTTTTGGTGTATCCATAATTAATATAATATACTAAAGGTATTTATTAAGTCGATGAAGAAAGATCATCTCTGGGAGACAAGAAAGAAACATCGGGGGTGAATCTTAACTTTCTTCGAGGATAAACAATACCCTTTGTGGGGTTGTCTGATGGTCTTCTTTTATATCTATTTGTTCTTGCTAGTGGAAGTTCTTTATTTTCCTCCGCATTATTGGCGTCACCGTCAGAAAAATGAGCTCTAATTCTAGTAGTCCCTGCTAAATCACTAAATGTGTATCCACCATTACCAGAACCATTGAATATCCTAACTAACCCGCCACCAGTAGTATTTGATATGAATCCACCCGCAGTAGGAACGCCACCCCAATCAGTGCTCTCAATGCCAACTATAATTTCTCTTCCATTTGCTCTTAAGATAGACTTAACTTCATCTGGAGTTGGCCAAGTGCCATTGAAGTAATAATATTTTTCAACTTCACATGCTGCTTTACCAACTACTGTTGGAGTTGCACAACTAGTTCCAGAGAACATACCCCATCGAAAACCATCAGCATAAGTTTGACTAGGATATGCAGTAAATGTAGTTGCTCCCAATCCAACAATATCAATTCCTGGACCTCTGTTGGTGTATGTGTCAAGACCAGGAATTCCTTCGGAGTTATATCCAGCAGCAACATCAATTGCTTTTACACTACCGTGAGGACCATATGCATAAAATGGATACCAAGAAATTGTGGATGATGATATCACTCCAATAGATTGGTTGTAAGAAATATTGTATATATCGTAAGGAGCAGTTGCGTCTACAGAAAGACTATAATTTACTCTTTCATTTTCTTTTACATATACTCCAGCATTATTACCAGCAGCATTGATAAAAATAATTCCAGCATCCCATGCAGCATCAGTTGAAGCTTGTAATGACGATGATCTAAATTGGTTCGGCATCACAACACACCATTCATAAGTGGTGGTGTTTGGATCTAATACCGCAAATGGAATTATATTTCTTTCCACAAAAGCATCGAAGTTAGTCCCCCAACTAGCTCCTGGTCTATTAATCGTGCCATCTGGAGTTGTAATTGAGTCTACATTATCAATCGGAATTCCGTATCGTCTATCATTTAGATATTGAAATTCTCCAATCATAATTGTTGGATTAGGAACTCCTGTTTCTGGATTATTTGGTTTTGCATTATGCCATGCAACAACAGCATCAATAACTTCAGTTGCACCATCAGCGCCTGTCATGTAAATTACACGAAGACTTGATCTTTTTGCAAATCCACAGATAGTACCACCAGCAGCACTCAAAACACCCATTGCATGATTACTAAAAAGAGAATTTGATGTTACTTGAATATTACTTGCTTCGGTAATAGATGGAGCAACAGCGTTCCAATCCATTGGAATAACTCTAGTTGTTCCTGTATTGTCGGGGTCGTCAAAATCTGGGTGTGTATCTTGATTTCCAGAATATGCCGAACTGATTGGTCCAACTTCCACAGTTACGATATCGACATGTTTGCCAGTCCATTTTGAAGTATGTGTCGCATTTGGGATGGTAGATACGTCATCGTATGTTCCATTTTTGCCACACTTTTCCCCAGGATTGGTTGGATAGATGTGATCAGTATCAACATACATCTGCAGTGGCATATAGTCACCACCATTAGATGTTGTAGATGGTGTGGAAGCAGTTACTATTTTTGTCGTAGAAATTGCTGATGGTAGTGCAGCTGGAAAAGCTTCTAATCGGTCATCAGCAGAAATGATTCTAGGATCTTGCCTAAAAGTCTCTACAAAAGATTCCTCCACATGCATACAAACACAGCATGGAATACTATCAAGCATATTCCACCAATCTGCTTGAGTATCAGGATCAAAACTATTTACAAACTCTTGCTTATCAACACCATCAGCAAGATGTACATCTAAAACTACCTTTGCCATCTTATGCCTCTAGTTGAACTAAAGTTAAAGTTGTTGAGATTTGCTGTGTGGTTCCGCTTCTATTTTGAACACGTAAATAGATATTTGTGGATGGGGTTGCATCATTATTGAACCCAAAAACTCCAGGAGTAAGAAGAACCGTTTCTCCAGAAGTTGTTGTGATAAATTCTGCAATTACACCAGCACCAGGAGCAGGATCTTCTGTGATAGATCTCGTAGCATCTGCTGTTCTGCTAGCGGTATCGCAATACAATCTTACCCATGCTGGCTCTGATACTGTTGCTTTTAATAAAGCATATGACTTAAATCCAGTAACTGATAAAAGCTCATCGGTGCTATCTGCATGAGTAGCAGATGTATTAGCAGTAAATGTTTGACGAGAACCTAGACTTGTTCCACCGCCACCGCCACCAGAAGAACTTATTACGCCATTACTAATAGTGATTGTTGTACCATCTACTTTGACACCACCCAAAACAGTAGTAGATGCTGTTGGTAAAAGGTATGTATCTAAAGTTCCTCCACTGGATCTCCAACTGGTTCCATTCCAGATCCAGGTTAATCCACCATCTGTATGTGTAAATGAACCGTCTGTTGCTTCTCCAGCGGTATCTGGGAATAGAATTGCCATTTGTAAGTAATCTCCGTATACTTATTTATTTTCAGTTAATCTCTTCGATACTTAACTGACTCGTAGCATCAGCACCAGTAGTTCTGTTGCCAGCAACATCCAGCTCTAGATTAATTTGATATACAATATTTGTTCCTGCAGTCTGACCATGCGTGTCGATATATTCAAAATAAAGTGGTAGATCTTGAGATGGTCCAGTCCAAACCTTTGCTATTTGAGTAACAGATCCCCCAACATTTCTTTCTAAAATTACATGACCTTGTGTATTTGGAGATCCAGAAAGACGCCCAAATAAAAGTCTTACTCTAATTTTATCAAATGAAGTTGTTGTTAGAGAAACATTAAAAGGTCCATTAGTATCTGCAAATAAAGTTCCAGTAGTATTCCAAGAACCAGTTACCGCACCTACATTATTTTTAGTCGAGGACCTTGGAGTTTCTGCTTCCAGTGGTGGTGAAGCGTCAACCCACACTGCTGGATTTGCTCCATTATCATAGTAAACTTTTAATCTGCCGCTATCAGATTCCCACCATAGGTCTCCATTAACGGCAGTAGTAGGAAGACCATCACTAATATTAACATTTGCTCCACCGCCGTCGCCCCAAACTAACTGACCATTTCCATCAGTTGTGAGAGCTTGACCAGCAGTGCCATCAGTAGTTACAAAATTTACCGCTCCGTTGATTTTACCATTTCTATCTACAAAGAAATTGGTTGTTCCTGCATTTTTTAAGTAAAATCCACCACCATCAGGAGCGTGGTTGATAGTTACTTCGCCGTTCTTATCTAAATTTATACCATAGTCATTGGTAAGACCTGTGGAATAAGTACCAATAGAAGCACTATTCGTAAAAATAGTTTTTGCTGCTGTGATACCTAAATTATCGCCAGCTAATTTTGATGTAATTGTATTTGTTTTTAAAGAACCAACATTAATGGTGTTGCTGGTTACAGCATTTCTAGAAGTTACAGAATGTAGATTGTCTGTCTCTGTATATGATGTTAGATATCCAGCAGCAGCATGATCACCCCAACTATATGCAGTATCCCATTCTGTCAAATTCATGTTGAGAGCTGTTAGAACAGTGGTTGTCTGTCCCAACTTCAAAGTCAACTCTGCTAAATTGCCGACACTAGTGATGTCTAAATTGTTAACAAAATTTTGATTGACTCTTGCATCAATAGCAGCGTTTGCTCTAGCATCAGTATAAAAAAGTTTGGTTCCTTCTAGAATAGCAGAAGTAGAAAACTCGTTAAATGCTAGGGAAATAGTTACAGATCCATTTGCATCATCATAAGAAGTTGCAACTCCAGTTCCTCCAGTAAGAAGAGTGGATACCCGATCATCGACTCTCTCATCAAATCCGAGATCGATATCATTCACATCTACTGCCAAGGCATTAATTTCTTGACGTTGTTGATCAACTGTATATGTAATTGGTACGTTTCTTAATGGCATGATACCAGACTATCCCTCTATTTTACTATTTATGATTAGTGTGCAATAACCTGAACTGCGACGGATCCAGTGTCAACGAATGCACCATCACCTTCTCTGTACACAGTGAAATCTACATGAGTATTAGATCTACCAGTGGTTACAAATACTTTTTGAGCACCAATATAATCCATATGATTGGTGAAGACATAGTAGTCAGTGGCATTAGTAAATGGATTTGTGAAGGTCATGCGATAGTTGCCACTGGATTGCTGTGTCACTGTTACTCCTGCTGTTCCAGTCCATGTAGGAGTTGCACCTAATGTAATCTCACCAGCTTTGCTAGTTGCAGGTGGTGTGTACGTTGTTGTGGTGCCACTGATTGGGTGTGCTGTTGTTGGTGGTGTGAAGGATTGTGTGCCGTAAATACCATTACCTGTATATCTAGCATCTGTTGTGATACGAAGATCATCGATGTAAATATCATTAATTGCTTGACCACCTTCTTGTGGCATACCAATAGCTAGATCAAAAGATGTATTTGTAATGTCATTACCAGAAGTTGCCCCAGCATGAGTGTAAAGACCATCTCTTCCATCTTTATAAAAGTGAAGAGTTCCGTCAGATTCTTTGACCAGAGCAATATGAACCCATTGTTGGTCATACCCACTAGTTGACCATGTTGACCCAATAGAATCTAATTGATACTGTGTTTCGGTATTAGTTGCTGTATCATGGATATCCATGTACCAGAAATAATTACCACTGGCTGCCTGTTTAACATATACCTGCCAACTGCCATCAGTAAATGCTGCATTAGCTTTCGAGAAAATAACGTGTTTTTCTAGAAATGCTTGAGTATAAGTTTCGGGTGCAGAATCAAAATAAACCCAACACTCTATAGTAAATTCACCAGTGAAATCATATTCTGCTCTGTGTGGATAGACAACACCATTACCAACAGATTTGAGAACATTCGTACCAAATTTGGCAGGAGTTGCTACAAGAGTTGAAGCATTTATTCCCACTCCATTGTATCCAGCAGTATAAGTATTGGGATTACCAGTATCACCAAACTTTACGTCGTCAAAATCACTATCAAAAGTAGATCTTACTATAACTTTATCCCAAGCAGTTTCTGCTGGAATCGTAGTAGCTTGAGTGCTGCCAAGAATAAACTCTTGCCATGCAGTTCCATCATAGAAATACGGCTTGCCACCAATCTGTCTGAATTCACCCTGTGTTGCTGCTGGACCAGATCCTTCATTAACACCAAACTTGAATCCGTCAGCAGTAAATGGATCACCACCACCAGTTACACTGATAACACCAGCGCCATCGATAGCAATAGTTGTACCATCTGGTTGTACAGTACCAACAGAAGATGTCGTTGCAACATCTGTCTGAAGTGAAGCTCCATTAACAGTAAATGCATCAGCATCAACAGTTCCTACAACAGTTAAACCCGTGGAATTGAATACTGCTCTATCTGTCAGTCCGTTTTCATTAGTAATTCTAACATTTGTGCCAGCACCAAGTTTTAGATCTTGACCACCACCAGGAACTCTTACGTCAAAACTATTAGTCGAAGTGAGATATGCAATACGTCCATTAGAACTTGCACCAAAATTTAATACCTTATCATTAGCAAATGCAGCATCGTTATTGAAGGTAGTGGTTCCAGCTACGGTGTAATTTGCAGTTACCCCACTTAATGTAACATTCCCAGAAGCAGAGACATCAGCAACACTATCAATATTTCCTGTAATACTTACACCAGTAGCGGTAGTTTCAAACTTTTTGACATCATCATGATATAAAAGTGCGCCATTATTAATACTAGCAGTAAAGTAATTTTCTCCTCCAGTTGCACTCCTTATAGCAACAGCATTGGCCTGAATATTCATGCCAAGAGTGGCACTAGAATTGATATAAAAATAATCAGAGTTTGCCCAAAGTTGACCTTCTTGATTGGTATTGGTATTAAAGTTTAACTTATTACTACCACTAATTAAATTAGTTGCTCCGCTAAATTCTGTAGCACCACTGACATCAAAAGTTCCTACAACTGATGCTCCTGTAGAATTAGTTCCGAATTTTTTATCACCATCATAGTACAGTTCAACAGGTCCATCCTTCAAGAATGTGGCATATAATTCACTAGTATCAGATTCTGATCTAATCTGTAAAGCATCAGAATCAATGAATGATGTCTCAACACCTACGCTACCATCATAGTAAATTTTGAAATCTGAATCATTACCAAAAATTGCCTGGTCTCCGTCTCCCCAGAAAGATTGTGCTTCGAACGTTACATCTGCGGAAAACGTTACGAAATCATCAAATGTCTTTACACCAGTAAATGTCTGAACTCCATCTACAGCAGCGTCGAGATCAATTGCTAGCTCGTTAATCTCTAAACGCTGCTGTTCCAGCGTAAAACTCTTTGGTACGTTGCGTAATGTCATTTGATTAACTGCTTGAGTAGGGACTTAATTTCGGACATTTCTTCCTTCAAAGTATTTATTTCACTGACTACATTTCGGAACTCACTAGAAAAGGATTTGCGAGACGACTTCGGGGCAGTGTTGATAATTGCCCCCGTAGTCATATCTCTCACAAATCCCTCTTGTCCTTCGACTTTGACGTATCTTTGCATATCAGAATGAAGCTACTGCTCGTAGATCTTGAATCTTGGGTACATATGCTGGATCATCGGTCTTCATGACAATCTTAACCGCGAACGATGAGAACTCGGTGAGTTCTTCTGCTGTATATCTCAACTCTTGATAAGAAGACTGCTTCTCAAACTGACCAGAGATGCTGTTCTCGGCGGTTGCGATCTCGTTCTCTTGATCTGGGTTACCATTGGTATTAAAGTATTCCCAGTTGATGTCGTCAAAGTTCTGCTGTGAAGATGCTGGATTAATCTTGTAGTAAACCTTGACGTTCTCCACATCTCTTACGTTCATGGTTAGATAAACATTCAGAGATTCTGCAGGAGTGTTAATGAATACTTCTTTAGTAACATATTTCGCTACGCCAGAAGTATTTACAGATCCTGTTTCGGGAACATAGTCAACACCTTGACTGAAGTTCATCGACTTGATTTCAGCAAACTTTGAAGTCTCGAATGAAGAACCTTCAAAATCAATCAAATCACCTACTCGGAAGATATCAGCAATTTGACTAGATGTTTGACTTTCTCTAGCATAGTCACTACCTAATGTAATGACACTATCAAAGTTATTATTAATTGGCTGCTTATCATTCTCAACCGTTAGAATCTTTGTCTTGGAATCCCAAGAAATAACCTTACCGCTAATCTTGTTCTCGTATTTTTCGGATCTAACTGAAGGATTGATAGCAGTTACAGTTGAACCAGTAACAAAGTTTGGTACTTGCTCGAATACACCTTCATTAGAAACTGTTACAGTAAAGTTCTCGAAGTCACCACCAGAATCAGACTGGGTGCTGAAGTATAGTTCTTCGCCAACTGTAAATTGTAAAGAGTTCTTGATCTTTACATAAACGTCATTGTTAATCACGCGAAGAACTTCTGATTCTGCACCAGAGTTCTGACCAACAACATTTTGACCGATAGTTGCTAGAATATCAGATCCACCTTGACCATCATTATTTCCAGTAATGCTAAACTTATAAACTGGGAACATTTGGATAGACTGATATCTCTTACCAAATCTGTCTTCCGAACCAGAAGCATTATCAATACGGTTGGATACTGTCTTGACAGATGCTGTTCTCAAATCAATGACTGGGGACAGATGTGATGTAGTAGAAGATAGATTGATCTTATAAAGTAGTGAGTGATCAATATCATTAACTACTTCATTAATTCTAGAAGATACTACTTTTTGATTGAGGAAATATTGCTCTTGATTCAAGAAAGTAGTTTCCATATCATTGACGTTATATGAAACATAGTTGGTTGTTGAAGAATCAACAGGAACAATATCCGTAGTTCTTACAAAACTTTCAATTTTTGTTCCAGAAACTTGTAGATAAGGAATCTGTGCATAAAGTTTTTCGTACTTTCTACTATAAGAAGCTAGGACAGTATCTCCACCGCCGAAACCAGTAGATGCTGCTCTGCCAGGTCCAATAATGGTATATGAATCAACACCAGAGTTAGAAACGGTATATAGAGTTGACTCGATATCAATCTCATCATAACCAGCAAAATCTTCTACACCACGGAAGAATACTTTGGAGTCTCCACCAGCCTCGAAACCGTGGTCTCTGTGGTAAACCTTAACAACATTGCTGTTGTTCTTGAATAGAGCAGAAGTTGCTGTGCTGTTTGCTAAAGCATAGGTCTCAAAACAATCCGATTCTAGTTTCTCATATCCAAGATCTTTATTCTTGATTAGGAGTTCCGCTGGACGTGAGGTATCAAATTCTGCTCTGTATAGAGTGAACTTAATATCTTCAAATAGATCTTCGGTCCAGGTATCAGTATTCTGGGACTTAAATACAGATCCAAGAAGGGGTTGTGCATTTACAACCAATCCAGATGAAATATCAGTCTCTCCTAAACGTGAAGACCAGATCTCATATTCGGTGTCGTCGCATTCAATATTAAGAGCATACTCCACACCATTCTGAAGATATACAGGATGATGGAAATTGAATCTGGTTGGAGTTGTGGAATCGACGCTTACACCGTCATCAGAAGCAATTCCCATTCTCACCGCTGGTTCATCGATGATCAGTTTAGATTCAATTACAGCGCCAGTAGCTCCGTTACCAGATCCTCTGATGACAACAGATGGTGCCTCTGTGTATCCTCTACCACCAAGTGCTACTTCAGCGAAGTAAACCTGACCATTAGATACCTTGGCAGATCCAGTAGCATTACTACCACCAGGAAGTTGTGGGCTTTCAATAGTAATCGTGGCACCTTCATATCCAGAACCCAGTGAGGTAACATCAAGTGATGAAACTCTACCAGAGTCTTTAGCAATCTTGAGTCCGACAGTTGCGTTGTTTGCGTTGTTGAACTGGGTTACTGACGTGAGGGTAAGATCCTCATTAGCAAAGAAAGAAGATCCATTGTGATTAGAAAGAACAAACGTATATACTTGCTCATTTGTAATTACAATCTCACCATTACTAGAAGGAATGACTTCAAAGTTATTCTTGTCCAGAACTTTAGCGATAGGACCAGAAGCAAGAGATCTAGCGCCAGTTGCAAACTCGCCAACCTTAATGGTGATGTTGCCAGAAGAGAATACCTTAAGGAATGTATCTGGATATAAAGTAACCTGTGATCCAGGAACAATATACTTGCTGGGCTTCTCGCTCTCGATATTAGTCAGATAAACTCTCAAAGGAATAGTTGAACTCTTCTTGGCAAAGAACAAGTCAACACCAGTAGCAAACATACCACCTTCAAAGTTATCCACTTTGAAAGTCTGTGCAAGAGGATTAGGTCTTGCTGTGTTTTCTGTATTGCTATCAATCAACTGAACACCTTCATTTGCCTTGAAAATGGCTGGTGCTGTAGAAATAATAGAAACGGGATTTTCTGGAAGAACGCCAGTAGCGTAATACTTAACCTCGGCGTAAGAATCTACACCATCACGAGGCGCATCTGATACGCTGGAAGTGAATCTGATATTCTTAACGCCAGTTGAAAGGTACAGTTCCTCGGATGTTTCATCATACTGCAATGTGTTAATATCACCTGTCCAAGAAGTGTTCATTCTAGGAGCATGACCTGCTGGAATCAAGATGATACCACTAGCATTACCATACTCATCTGTGGTTAGAGGAGAGTTAAATGTAGTCAGTGAGTTACCAGCAACACCAGTGAATCTAGAGTCTGGATTGACCCAACGATTGACATCTCTCTGATCCATGAAGACAAATAGTTGAGTCTTGGGCTTCAGTCTCTTGAGAGTAAACTTGACTGGGATTGATCTTGCGAAGAATCTCAATGTGTTTGCAACGCTAGTTCCATTTACAGTCTTATAACCAACGCCCTTCGCAATCTCATTGTTTTGTGGGCTTACATTAGAAGAACTAGAAACACTAGCGGCATTTACAGTGGATTCTGCATTTGCACTATTGCTTTCTCCGAAACTATTGATATTAGAGAAGGCGTTGTTAACTCCAACCCAGTTAATGACAAACGAGTTATAAATGCTAGCAAATGCTGCCTTGACATCATTCTTCGCCAAGAAGATATTAAACAGATTTGTATTATTATCAGTTACTAGAGGAGCAACAGTTGTGTCATACCACTGGTCGATGTTGGGAAGTAGTGATGCATCTCCAACATATTGCAGAACAACGAATGGATTTGGATTAATAGTTCTTGTAGCAAATGCATTCGACGCATAAGATACATCACTATATGGTAGCGTAATAACACCGTTTGAATTCTTATATCCAGAAATAGTTCTCTGGTCATCTCTAGTGTTGACTTCTTCCAGATTGAAGCTATCTTCTTTCGTCGAGGGACGAAGAACTGATTGTTGTGGATCGATAGCGCACAAATAGTCTAGAGACTTGACATTACCAACTTTATGTGTTTCAAAGTTATCGACTAGGAAACCACTCTTTGTCTTGTCGATACCAAGAGTGTCTTTAACCTGCATGTTGAGTGCTTGCTGCTCAAGAATGCTCAAAGTTGTGTAATACTCAAGACGCTCGATACGCTTCTCTAGCTTACCGATGTCCCTCATAGTATATCTGCGGTTATCCACAGGGATAGTTCTTACATCCTTGCTGCTCTTTGTGAAGGCAGGAATATACATGTAAGACAAAGGAATACCGTCTTCAATAATTTCTGGTTTAGTTGGATTTAGTGATGAGTTGCCAGTCTTAACAATAAAGTCTCCTTTCTTATTCAAGAACAAACCATCAATTCTATCGAGATACTGCGACTCGCTGAATGACATGGTGTAAGGCAGAAGTCTGCTTGAAGATGGGGTGCTGGATACAGAACCACCATCACCAATAAAGCTGATAAAGTCTGCCTGTGATAGCAGTGAAGTGTCCTGGAAACCAGTGATAATAGTATTAGAGTCTACTTTGGGTCTAAAGTCAATAACATTCTTGAGATTGACAATACCATATACTGTGCTGTTGAAAGATGGAATTTCATCAGCTACAACACCTGCTTCGTGAATGTAAGAGTCTACTGTACAGAAATCACCTTGAGAATGTTCGAAGTAATCAAAGGCAACAACAATCTGACCTGTAGGAGGTGCAAAACCAGGCTTCAATACAATTCTTGATACATCATAGAAAGTCTCGCGCTGACCATTATCAAACGTAAAACGATTAGTAATGTCTGTACCAATAACTAGATTGCCATTAACATCAACCGTTGGTGGAGAAGACGCAGATCCTTCGTAGATATACTTGAGGCGGAATGCATCAGAGTAGCTGAATGACTCGGTGCTTTCATCATCATAGTTAATACCCCTCAAAGGAATAACTCTATCACCCGCTGCTCTGATAATAATTCTTCTATCTCTTACAGCAGTCTTTAGTTTTGGTCTACCCTTCGAAACCTCGATAGTAGCAGTTAACTTCAGTTTGGGGAAATTAGATACGTTATTACCGAAGAAGTTTCCAGGGAAGGTGAGTGTAATACTACCCGAAGACAGACCAGAAGTAGCATCAGTTGTGTTCAAAATGCTAACAAAGTCATCAGACAGATAAACAATATCTCCAGTTTCTACTCTGTCGGAATCTCCTTTGTCCAGAACGGTAACTAGGAAATCTCTATCGTTAAATTCTACAAATCTTTGAGTACCAAAGTCTAATTGAGCCGCAAAGGTGATGTTACCACCGCTGCTAGAACCAGTAGTTACAAAGTCGCGTCTAATGTAATACTTAATTTTAGTATCTTCCGAAGATTTGATAAGACTGCTTACTTCTTTGCTGCCAGTTGGGAATACCAAAGATGAAGTAGCAGAGTTATTAATAATAGGACGCAATCTTACAACAGAAGATGCTGTTACATTTTCTGGAAGAGCACCGTTAAAGTAAATTCTGGATTTGGTTGTTCCTTGTGCATCAGTTGCGTAAGAAACAATAAATTTATGAATAGTTCCTGCATCATCACTAAACTGAATAGCATCACCTTGAACTAGATATCTACCAGCACTTGCACCAAAACCAGTACACTCAAGATACTTATACCCTTTCGTTCCAGAGAAAGTAAATTCGGTCACAGCAGTAGAGGATGCATAGTTAGCATCTACTGTTTCTACATCTGCTGTAAATACATTGCCAGATCCATACACAGAATACAGAGACTTGACATTTTGAGCCGAATAGTTTAGAACTGTGTTTTTGAATAGAACAGGAAGGACATTAGCTTTGATGGTATAACTACCACTAAACTCAATTACGGGAGGAGCAACATACTCCAACGATACCGCATCTCTGTTTACGATTTCTACTTTGTATAGAGTACCGCCAGTAACACCAACGTCAATATCAGTAGACTGATAAGAACTTACAAAGATCTCCGAAGGCTCGTATTGGATACCATCGATAGAAATTTTTGCAGTGGTGTCATAACCTGTTCCTTGTCTTGCTACAACAAAGTGGGAAATGGTATTTTCCCTAGCAATTCTTAAAACACCACCTTCTTCACTGGTAATACTCTCTCCAGATACAAAGTTACCTGCTAGAGTCCTAACATAAAGGCTACGACCAGAAGAAAGAAAACCATTGGTATTGCCTTCAATGACGCCATAAGCGCCACTTTGAGAACCCACAATATACTTACCAGGAGTAAATGTAGAAGTGATTGGAGAATCAATTAAAAGTCTAGTAAAAAACAGTGGATTAAAATATGATAATCCGAAAATACCATTATAAGTTGGTGTTCCAGAAGATAGTCTTCCTTTCGAAATAGTTACGTCTGTATCTGGATTGAATCCAGTTGCTTTCTTAAGAAGACTAAAATCTTTTGGTTTTGCTACACCCACTAGTGGTGTAATTGTTTCGTCATAATCAACAATAAATCCAATGTCATTAATCTCTTGCTGGGCATCTGATTCTGACTTGTAAAGAAGTCTTCTTCTTGTAGTGACATTATCATCATATTCCAAGAAAAGATCATCCAAATAATCTTTTCTGCCAGCAACAGTCAGTTGCAGATACTGTGCATTTACATCACCAATTTCTGGTCTGGTGATTTTTGCGAATGAAATAGTCTCTACCTTCTTAACTGTAGAAACTGCACCAGTCGAAGTTCTAGACTGGACAAAGTAAATATTTTTGAGATCTGCTCTATCTGAAGGAGTATTGGGCTCAATGCTAGACTCGTCAATCAATCCCAGATCGAGAGATGCGAATAAGTAAATAGTCTTGATAGCAGAATCTTTGTCAAAAGACTTTCCTCTTCTGTCTACAGACTGTAGATAGTTCGTTGATGCTTCTAGGTCATTGGCAGCAATTGTGCCATCGTTGTAAACTGAATTTAAGTAGATAGTGGGATACGCTGTAAGATCAGCACCTTCAGCATTAAGAGGAACACTGTTGTAAACATTGGTGATGTTGAAACTGGTAGTTCCCTTTGTCTTAATGCTAATATTATCTCTGGTTAGAGTATTACGAGCCTTATCAATAGTTACATACTTTGTCTCTTTGTTGATAATTTCATAACCACGTACATACGCTTTGCCAGGACCAACAGCAACCAAAAGCTTATCTGCTGCTTCTGATGGCGACAATCCATTTACCAGACCATCAGCACCCAAACCATAAACACCAAGATTACCATCTCTTTGGTAATACTCTCTTACATCGATGTCAAAGTTATCTACAACGTAGTCTCCAGACTCGTCATACGTCCTTCTAGCAAGTGTCTCCTCTAGAAGATTGTATGGGGTTGGTTCTACTTTCTTTTCAATAACACCATTCTTGACAGAAAGGAGTTGAATAAAGTTTTTGTCAGGAGTTTCGGTATAGTTATACTTAACTAGATCCAACTTAACCTGTAGTCTATGGGCACCAGGAGAAGCGAAGTTGGATGATCCAGTAGCATTGTCATAAAGACTAGAATCTTGCTCTGGAGTTACAATATTTTCTTGTACTGTAAAACCTACCTTTACAGAAGGGAACTCACTATACCCATCTACAATAATAAGTCCTGGATCATTGCGAACAAAGAATCCGTTAACGAAATAGATACCCTCTTCTACTTTTACAGCAGAACCATATCCCATGGCACCACTTTCTTCAAAAGTAACAACACCACTGTCGGGATCAGTTACTGCAACGCTAGTAGGTAGAACAGACCCGTCAGTACCAACAACGAGAAGAGGGCTATTAACACCATCGATAATTTCCAGAGTCTCTCCTTGGCGGAAAGTTTCTTCGTCTCCACTATCACCTGCCGTTAGATATTTTACATAAAGAGTGTCGCTGCTATTATCTGTCGCTGTTGATACAGCCTTTACCAATGCAATTACACCAGAAGATAAACCAGAAATCTTCTGTCCTACGAGATCACTAATGTCATACTTTTGGTAAACAATTTCTCCGTCAATGCTGACAGCAACTTCAGAAACAGACGATAGTTTTACAAAGTCTAGTCTTTTGTTTAGACCAACCTCGCCAGGGACAACTAGGTCACCCTGCTTAAACTGATACTTACCATAATTCTCAATCTGATTCTGAAGAATAGACTGGATACTATTCAGCTCCCTGCCCTGAATAGGGTAGGAAGGTCTGAATAATACCTTGTAGAAGTCTTTTCTAGAATCGTAGTCGTCAAAATATGGGATAGCGTTAAGATTAGTCTTCTGTGGCATTGTAATATACTACCGTCTGGTTTTGAAAAATATAATAAATCAGAACTCGATGACTAATTTGATATCCTCAATTTGGTCTGCTGCTCTGGTAATTAGTCTTCTGTTCTCTATGTATACGAGATCTCCAGAGTTGTTTTCGATTTCAGGAGTTGCTAGTCCGCTGTTGAAAATAGAACCTACAAGCTCGGTTCCGTTAGCAAGTCCTACTTCCACATTACCCGCAGATCCAGATTGAGATCCTGTGACTGCATTTGCTGCATCACTTTCAAATGCTCTTACAACACCAGTGTCTGTGTGATTTGTAGGAGTCTGGATATACTTAAGAACGCCACTGCCAGGAGTTGAAGGTGTGGGAGTGGGAGATCCAGCATCTAATGTCCAGGAGACAACAGTGCCATATGCAGTACCGCCAGCAACAGTTTGAGAAATCAACTCATCGGGGATGTAATCGCCAGTTGCATTTTGGATCTTGATTGCCTTAAGACCATTCAAAGTATCTGCAGTAGCAAAAGTTGTAGTTCCGAACTCATATGGGTCCTTGATGATACCAATACGACGGAAGTCGTTATCTACAGGGAAATCTCCAGCGTTCTCGATGAAGGTAAGGCGAATGTTTGTCATAACTCTCTTGGAGTTAAGTTCCATCTCAAAGTCAGAACCATGTCCACCTTGTGGTGAAAGAACTGGTTCAACTGCAGGAGTATCAGTTGCAGTGACTGCTTCTGAAACTGTTAATGCAGCGTCTGCAAAAAGACCAATTGCTTCTGTGCTGCCATTTGTTCCAAGGGGAACCCCAGTTACGAATGGAATAGATCCATATGTATAACCAGAACCAGCTTGAACCATAGATACTGCGGTAACCTCACCACCAGCAATAGTAATCTGTGCAACAGCACCCGTACCATCACCCACTACAGGAGCGTAGAAGGTGCCTGCAACTGGAGCCGATAGGGTTCCTTTATTTGGTACAAGAGAAACGTGTACAGCGCCATCTACAGCAGCTGATTCTGTTGCGGTTCTTGATGCTTCCCCAGCAGCATTGATTGGCATAAAGTCTGTGGAAAGGAATGCCAGTACATCATCAGTTGGGATGGTGTACATGTACTTCCAGACATAAGAATTGTCAGGAGCAGTGAAAATACCACCACTATATGTACCGAGTCCAGGTTGTGGATTAGTTTTTGGTTCGTGAGCAATATTTACACCAGTTGGTGCATCCTCACTTTCTCCGTTATAAATGCACTTGAATACCTCATATTGCTGATTCATGATGTAGAACTTCGCATTTGCTAAAGAGGTAGCACCTGTAGCGGTTGACTTACCAATCTGACCACCACCCGTAGGGGTAGCAAAGTAATCAGGCTTGTACATGTCAAACTTGGGATTGTTAATCAAATCCCAGTTATAACGTCTAATGACGTGTCTTGCGTAAGAACTAGTAATTCTTTTTGCTGCAATGATATCATCATAGATATCAAACTTCTCGGTTTGATTATCCAGAGGTACAGGAGGAATGTTCTCGGTAGAGAATCTATAAACACCAGTGGTTGCTGATACAAGTTTATTTGCGCTCGTGCTCTGGTTGTAACCCGTTAACGTAGATCCAAGAGCAGGGGCATCAGTAACTAGAGGTCCGATGCTGTTGAGAAGCAACGCATTATCAAGAACTTCTGTGACCGTTGCTTTGAATGTAGCAGCTGCCCAAGAAGCACCTACATATACACCGTCACCAACAGCAAAACTGTCAGCACCGTCTACTGATGAGATTTCTAGGTACGATTCCCATGCTTGGGGTCTACCTACAAAGAAGTACATTCTACTTCTTTCACTGCCAGTATCACTAGAACCCTCTGACAGAGACTCTAGGAACTGCTTCGCATTAAAAATTCTAAATTTTTCCGAGATGATAGCAGCCATTGAAAAAAAGGTACGGGTTGGATTTCTGTGTTATTTATATTTATACCGCTACTTTAAGAAGTTGTAGCGTTGCCGATCGTTCTCAAAATATCTCCAGCAAAGTGATCAACTTCAGTTGTGCCATCAACACCTCTAGTGATACCAGTAAAACGATCAGAAAGTTTGTTGGTGTAGGATATAATTTCTTTACCTAACAATATCTTACCTGATGGTGGGAAGTTGGTAGTATCTGGAATGTAGGCAGTAGTGGCATTAATTAATAAATCTGCATCCAAATAAGATGCAAGTTCTTGCATAGAGGGTATACCAAAATTTAACTCACGACCAGTGGAAGTAATCTTACTATCAGTAATAACAGACTCTGCTTGCCATTCTTCGACACTCTCAAACTCATCATTAAAATAGAATGCTAATTGCTCGATACTAAATCCAGAAACATTAGCATATCCAGTATCAATGTAAAGAGAATCTACAAAATCACTTACCGAAGTACCAGCGATACCATGAGTAAAATGATGTGATGTATCACCCATGGGCATCATATACATATCCAAAACGCCAGTTTGGTAATACTTTGTACATGGGTTACCAAAAGTTTTATAAGAAAGATCTTCAATGATATCATAATCTCTTTCAATTAATGTCTCTTTATGAGATAGATTATTATTAGTAGCAGATCTTTCAATAATAACTTTTCTCCAGAAGGTAGTATCCTTGATATCAACCACTCCTGGTTCTGGAGTAACGATACAAACCAAGATCTCTTTGAAATCATGAGGTGTTGGAGAAATCATGGTTGTAGTAGATTCAATCAGATTCCAATACCACAAAGGGATATCAGAGATGATTGATACCATTTTTGGACCCTTGACTTCAGCAGGAGCAGCAGATCTTTGTAACAAGAAAGATGATTCTGCGTAGTTATTACTACGTAAAATATTGTATCCTCTTGCAACAACAACTCTTGGTGCTTTGGTGTAACCAGATCCACCATCAATCAACTTCAGGTCAATAACTTGACCACCATATACCACAACTTCGGCTTTAGCACCACCACCAGCATTATCAACGGGAACAAAGTTTAGAACTGGTGGTGTGTAATACTGATAAGCAGTTGGATTAAGAAGAATACCATTGTTGAAATATTGATCCAAGTCTCTCTTGTTCCAATTAAGACTAGTGACAACGCCATTCTCTAGATTGGCAGTAACTGCCAATCCTTCACCAAATGTATCTTTATTATACGCACTAACATTAATAGTCGCGTAATATGAGTTGGATACTTGTTTTCCAGGGCGATATTCTTTTGAGCTTGCGTAGAGAGGAACACTGAATACCTCTCTCATTTCGCTTTCGCCATCAATTTGAATCTTATCACCAACTCGTAAGTTAGGATGCTCTCTAATTACAAAACCACGATATTCATAATTATCCGTCAAATCCTGACCAAAAGTAAATGGAATGTAATTACTTTCAACTCTGTTTAAAATTCTTTCACCAGTAATAGATGATGTTAGATAATCAAACGTGAAGGCATCGAAAGTCAAAGTTATGGTATCTTGTCCACCACTAGGATCTTTTCTAGTGAAGTAAACGTCTTCTCCGTCAACAGCATCTACGTTTTGTGATCTCAATGCTAATTTCCAATCATTGCCATTCGACAATCCAATATCGACTACTTCTCCCCATACTCTTTGAACACCATTTACAATTTGATATGCAACTGTTTTATAAGTTGTATTTTGCTTGTACCAAGAATCAAACGCTGCTCTATTGCCAGTTATGGTAACATCAGCTCTATTGAAATATGTATCATCTTCAAAATCAAATAAAGTAATTGTTGGAGCATAATCTTTTCCATAGAAATATAAAATATCCACTTGAGCATTCGTGTATGTTCCATCACCCTGCTCCGCAAATCCAAGAGGTTGTCTAAAAGTAATAGATGGACCATTTATATTGTAAGAACTTCCATCTCTCTGCAGAACACCATCAACAAACACATAAGCATATAGTGGAGTATCAAAATTCTTAACTCTATTATCAACGTCAAGAACTTGGTATGAATTTGTTTTTGTGTTGAATGGAATTAACTTATCATTAATATGGAGTCTTTCGTAAGATCCAATTGAATACCCAAAGAAGTATTCTTCATTCTGGAGTTGATCTGGAACCCCTTCGTAAAGGTCTTGCCAATTTTTAGGTGCCTTTGAAAATACAATTTGATCTGTTTTAGCCGCACTTGCGAATCTACGAATTTCATAAGATCCTTGCTGTAGAACTGCATTTAAATAAATTAAAAAATTCTCATTTTTATCTGACTTAACTATAGAACCATCCTCATAGAACAAATCAAAAATGCGAGTTCTTCCATCAAAATTATTTTTAATATCTTTCAGTTTTCTGATGTAGCGATTATTATCAGTTGCACTCCTAAACTCAAAACCTCTAATGTAATATTGTTGTGCTGGGACATCAACAATCTCCCCATCAACATTTTCTTGCCTCTTGCCGAGAGGTGCCTCGTAGAATGTAATTTGATTGCCGTTTACCTTATATGAATAACCAGGATTTTGAGCAACGCCATCTAGCAGAACCATAATTGATTCTGCGTTATATGGGGCAAATGCAGTCCCTGTAGCTTTATCTTTAATGGTAAATGTTCTGTTTCCAATCTTCAATCCAGTTGAAGGGTCGTATCTTCCATCAAATGCTGGAGACAATTCAATTTCTCTTACCCTGGTTAAACTTTCATCAAAAGAATCAACCGCAGCAGAACCTCTTCCTCTAACCACTCTAGAATCTTCAACTTTTACTACCGAAGTAGTAATGCTTCTTCTTGTAGCGAAACTAGAAATTGCCGAAGATGGTAAGATGAGGTAAGAAGTTAATTTCTGTGAAACTGGTTGATCCGCATTTAATGCAGTGGAAGCTTCACTCTCCAGGTAGACTTCACCAAACATTTTGAAACCTGCTGGGTGTGTAGTATCTCTTACAGCATTTCTCCAGTCATTAATAGGTGTTCTGCTTCTAACAACATATGAGTAATCCTGATAGAAGAAAGAATCAGTAACTCTCTGATTTACAGAACTTACTTTTCCTCTATCAGAATTAAATTTTCCTAGAGTCTTAATTCTTGTACTAACAGAAGGAGTGAATTCACTGGAAAGAATAGAATTAATGCTAGCAGTATTTCCTTTTGCCAAACCATAAATTGGGTAATTGATATCAAATACACCATTGATATCCGTCAACCTTAAAATATTAGATCCATTCTTCCATCCACCAGAAGCAACTCTACCACTAGCAGAAACTACGCCATTAATCTTCTGCTCTACTCTTTCCCCATCAGCAAATGCATTTATCTTGAAATTAGAAAGAACGAATACTTTTGGAGATTCATATTTCGACTTGATAGATTCGTCCGTATGATAGAATGATCCATAATTAATAAACTCAACACTAGTAGGAATACCAATGTCATCAGATTTGAAGAATAACTTATTATCAGTCTCAATAATATCAATAATAGGTGTGGTTAGATAGTTTCTGCCAGGATTTATGATCTTAATAGCAGTTATGATACCACCATCTTCCTGAACTTCTAATTCTAAACCAGTTCCATCACCAGAAGATACAACAGCCTGTGGTTTAGAATATTGCTGACCAGCAAACTCAATATCAACAGATGTGATAGAGTTTGTTGACGCATCTCTAACTGCTTTTACTTCTGCTCTATATCCAACAGCAGGTACAACACCCTTGATAGTTGGTAGTGATTCATAATTCTCACCAAGGTTAGACAATGAGATAGCAGCAATCTTTCCAACAGATCTACCTGTATATCTAATATTTCCAGTGCCATCATACTGTGGTGTAGATTCGATACCATATACAAACTTGGTGTCGGTTGTAAATACAACATTCTTTACACCAGCAAGAGGATCATCAACAACCCGCAAATAAGATCCATCAGTATCAGTATCAGAACTTGTCAAGAAGTAATAGTAAGTGGTGAAGTTAACTTCTTTACGCTTAACATCACCAATGTTTGCTCCATAACCAAGACGAATTCTGACAAATGCACCTGGATTGCCAGGTTCTGCCACTCCTACTTCTTTCTCTTCTGTAAATACATTGTAGTTAGCACTAGTAGATACATCTAGATAAGAACCAAGCATTGAAGGATGGCTCGTGTCAAATCTATAGAAATAATATTTTTGAATATCAACAACAGGGTTTGTTTCAAAGTTACTCTGATCTAAAGAGAACAACAACTTATCAGAAGGTTCTTTGACACTAGATACAGCAACAATTTTCTCTGGGGTACTGTGATCAGCAAATGATGATACAGTAGTTAACTCTCTTGGAGTGAATGCATTGTATCCATAGTTGACAATCAATAGATGTGTTTCTGGGTCATAAGAAACCACATAGGGATCATTGACATCTGTTCCAAAGATTTGATCACCAGGAACAAATCTATATCTTGGTTTATAGGTTGTCAGTTTAGATGCTGCTAAATGATTTACGGGAGTGGTTCCCTCTATGCCCCTTTCAATCGTTAGTTTCTTATTGAGTTTATCAATAGCAGTAATTTTGATAACTTCACTGCCAACCTGCAGCATGTCATCTACTGATAAAGAGAATACGTTATCAACTTTAATCTCGGTTCTTTGTAGTCCCAGACCAACAGCATTTACAGAAACAAGTGGAATTGCCGTGCTTGGCGCTGGATAAACCGTAATTGTACCAACAGCTTCTGGGTGAGAGACACAGACATAATAATATGTACCTGGAGAAGTTGGAGTAAATGTAATCGTTTGGGCAGGATCACCTTCACCAATCAAAACACCATTATTAGTCACACCAGATGCTTCGGTATACTCTTCCATCTTCAGAGCAACACCATCATCTTTCAATCCAGTTACATATCCAGAGTTGACAATATAAACAGGATGTGATGGAATAGCATCCATAGTCCATGTAGATCCTACACGAATCTCGTAATCAGGATTTTCTTCGCCAGCAACATCAAATCTAAATTGTGGTTCTGGAGCACCTGTTGCTGTGTCTTCCTGAATTTCTAAAATAGCATATCCCTCAACAGTTGCTGTTGTCGTTAAATCGTAGGGAGTATTGTTGAAGTATTGGAACCTGTTGTTGTCGGGATCAGCAGCAACATAAATGTATTCATATCCTTCGCTATCAACGAATACTTCACCTGTAGATGGCAATGCCGCTTCTACGGCCGCATAATCAGCCGCATCAACAACGAAATATAGAACGCCAAATTGATCGATTAATTCTTCATTGATGTATACCATTGTAGGATCAATGCTCACATTCAAGTCTGTTGGATCCGCTTTATCCATTCCAGAGACTGTGAGAATATCGTCGGTATTGTACCCAGAACCACCATCGGTGATAACAATAGAAGTAATCTGACCACTACCATCAAAGTTATCATCCGAAACTGTTACAGTTGCTCTTGCATTTACGATATCATCTCTTTGATTTGTAAAATTACTCAATACGAGCTCTACATTTTGAAATTCTCCAGATACGTAGTCTCTACCTAGACCAACCATCGTATATGAACCGACACCAGTATCATCAACTTTTCCGTTATATACGCGAGGAATCAGAGTAAGTTCTTGAAATCTCTTTTTAGAAACATAATACGTTGTTTCTGTAGTTGCTTCATCGGGATCGATCTGAATATCAACAACATCACCTTCTGCAAAATCATGACGACCGCTAGTTTCTGCAATAGCAACTTCGGTGTTGACGCTACTAATGGTAACACCAGAACTTAAGTTATTAATTACAACAATTTCTGTACCAGTAGTATTAGCAAGATCACTACTCTTTAGAATAGTTTCTCCTTCTGCATAATCTAGGTAATCTCCAAAATCACCACTGTTTACTTTGATACGAACCGAGTTAGAATCAATAGTTCCTGAAAGAATAGTGCCACTAGCAATAACATTGGTTGGATCGTCAAAAAATACTAACTCTAGAGTAGCATCTTTAGTATAAGTGCTGTTCTTGCTTAAGAGTAGATTTAGAACAGTGGTAGTAGACTCTACAGGTTGACCCACAACAAAGTCACCACTAATAGCTCTCAACACAAAAGAAGTCTCTTCAATGATATCGCGAATGAGCTCTCCAGATGCTCCTGTGGATGGTTGAGTAATAATATCACCAGCGAAAGAATATAATGGTTGTACTGATGTCAATGATGATGCTTTGGTTTCTCTAGATTCAAGAGAAGTGACTGGCTTACCGAAAGTAGATGAAACAACTCCTGCGGCTCCAAATCCACCAGTTCCAGAATCGTCAACATAAACTTTAGAACCAATTGTGAAAGTTGGTTGAGAATCTTCTACAGTGACTCCAGAAACAGATCCTCTTGATATGGAATTTACAAATGCAATTTCAGATTTTCCATTCTTTAATGTTCCAGGAATGAATAGTCTCTTTGCATTCTTTGGAATTGCAATCTGTGTAACATCAGACTGATAATTTGATTTTACTGGAAGTGAATAGAAGTTGTCACCTAGGATATATGGGAATACTGGTGTTCCTGCAGCATCAATAGTTGTGAAATAAGCATACACACCATTTGGATATTCTGGTGTGACGCAAAATCTTCCGTTATTGATATCTAATCTGGTTTTACCAGTATCTACTGTAGGAGTCCATTCATAGTCATCAATAAATGTCCCCATAGCATAAGGAGCATCTACAGGACCATTTGTTCTTGTATTTTTTAATGAGTATCCACTTTCCATCCTAACAACACTTGAAGTGCTGTCTAATGGATTTGAAAATGCATATGGACCATAGATAGGATTTCCATCATAAGCAAATCCTAAAATAGGCGAATGAACTTTGGTTGCTGCTGTTTCTGTAAGCAGTAATCCGACAAGGTTATCATTAAGTCTATTTCTCAATCTACGGGGATTTGAGATTACACCATAGTAATTTTTTTGCTTGTTGTCACTTTGTACTACTAATCCACCATTAGTGTCAAGAGTAGCACCGAAATGTCTATTTTTGACCCACTCTTTAATTTGTGCTGTAGCCGATGCAGAATTTGAATTAGCATCGGGAATAACAGTAACAACTACATTCTCTTGAGTGTAGAACTTACCACCAGCAACTTTTACAACATCAGCAATTTGACCTTCGCTAGTTAGTTCTGCAACATATTCAGCAAACCTACCTCTACCGTTTCTATCACTAATTTGAATGATAGGAGGAGCAGAGTAGTATTCGCCTGGGTTTACAATACGAATGCTGCTGATCTCACCAGAAGTTACAACCGCTGATAAAACTGCATTTCTACCACTAACAATCTCTACAGTCGGAGGAGTTACGAAATTTTCTGTGGTAGTAGCAGATATAGCAGTTACAGTATCTCCAGAAAGAACAGCACCCGCTTTTCCTGGTTCTCCGTTGATAAGAACAAATGGTGGTTTTTGATAACCAGATCCTCTACTGGTGATAGTAAATCCAGTGATAGGACCATACTCAATCAGATCCTCTGATTTATACCCAAACGCTACAGTTCCATCTACAAAGACACCAATATCTCTACGGGGAGTCTTATATACCTCTGTAGTAGTAGAAATTTGCTTTGGAATAAGCTTTAGGAGTTCTGGATCTGATAAAGGATCAGATACTGTACCAGTTAAAATTGATGTTGATGGATATGAAGATGTAGCAACATAATAGAGGTCATCATCTTCATAGATTGCACCAACATCAGCAAGAACAGGTTGAAGAGAAAGACCTGTTTGTGGATCTGATGGAACTGATGGGGAAGACCCTACGGTATTAATTTTCCATCTGTAATTATTTGATGATTGATCGTAAAGAATAGGATCTGATGATTCGAATCCAGGTTTTGATGCTGTAATCCTATCCCCGACCATATTGTAAGGGCTTACCGTTCCTACAGACAGATTGTTTAAAATTCCGTAGATCAATAGAGTTACAACACCATCTGGAGTAACTGCTTTTGCGGTTGAATAACTAGTGACTAAATCTCCTACGCCATGAGTTCTTGTGATAGTGCCGCGCTGCTTAATTACAAACTGTCTGGCATTCTTTCCTTCATACTTAATTACTTCGCCATTGATAACAATAACACCATTACGGTCACTCCATCCAAAAGTAGAGTCAACCGTGATAGTATCACCTGTTGTTAGAGCAGGAGCAATAGATCTAGTAAGAACTGTCTTCTGTGGTACAACAAAGTCCGAGTTTACTGAAGTTGGATTTACAATGAGGTTATACAGTTGCTTTCCGTCATCAGAGTCAACGGAATAAAAGTTTTCCACAGATGCAGAAGCATAATCCAAAGCAACATTGTTGTCGCCTTGTTGGACAATAGTCTGTCCAGTCAACCAATTAATATCTCCAGATAAAATTTCTGCCTGCACTGCAAATTGAGAGTCCCAATCTGATGTGGAAGCTTTTAAAGTGCTATTTTTGGGGAAGTATGTAGTAGGAACATCATCAGCACTCTTTGATACGATAGTATTGAAGATAAAACGAATAGATTTGTCAGTTCCCTTTACCTTGTAGAAGTTGCTGATATTCTTAATCAGTGTTCTCTTGTCTACGTTTTCTTTCAGGTAATCCTGTGGAAAAGACTCTAGATATTGCTTTTCGAACGATTTTATAATCGCATACAAAAATAGATTACTTAAATTGTCAACAGACACACCAGATTGGTGTGATGCTGATTCTGAAGATACAAACTTGGATGAAGAATAGAGGTCACCAAGTTCAGTAGTTCCACTGACACCTCGGGAAACTTCTAGAAATTCTGTTTGAGTTCTTTCTTTGTAGAAACAAATTTCATCGCCAATTTTGATATATCCATTCTTTTCTGGGAAAGATGATGCATCCTCTACAATAATAGTAGTAGCAGTAGAGTTTAGATAAGTTGACAACGTTGTCCTCTCTTGGAGGAGGTTTTTCTCATAGTTATCAATATCATGATATGTAGTTAAATTGGTAATAATATCCAGAGGATTGCCAGGAGACTCCAAATGCTCATAGTAATTCTCAAGAACTTTCTGGAAGTTCTCGTATTGAGCTACGATAAAACCTGGCAGTTGATCTTCAATGAGCGAAGAGATCTGTGTATTCATCTAATTACTCTGGGTATACCGTGAACTTGCTGCTGGTGATGTCTACATCTAGATATAGACTTCTTTCTGCAATAACGTCGTTTTTCGCAGGCTGTACTCTAACCTGAATTCTATTGTCGAAGAAACTACCAGAAATGATAGTTACATCATACAGTTTTATTTCACCCTCTACATAATCAACTGTTCCTAGATCGTCCTTGAGGACAATCTTTTTGCCAGTTGAGGGGTCCAGTCTATATAGGACAATTTTTCCGTCCCTATCTTCGAAATAGACGACATAGTTGGGATATTCAGTTACCTTGAACCCAGTGCTCTGAATTACTGGTCCATCACAAGAATCTGCAAATTCATTCTGGAAACACAACTCATAATAGAATGTGGAGTTGAGTGCTGGATAAAAATCTTTTCTTAATGTAATTGTAGTGGTGTTTGAGTTGATCGAAGGATCTGTCTCGTCAATTACACCAACATACTTACTATATCTGAACTTACCATTGAACTTCTCGGTTCCTGACAGTTGAGTATACTCATCAACCGCAGAGATAACCTTTGCACGGATCTCTTCGGGGAACTGGGTAGTTCTCTTTGTATTGTAATAGATCTTACTATCAATCTCAATATAAACAACAGATGCATCAAGAATCTCTGGTGTGACTGATGCAACGGCATAATCACGCAATCCGTCAACAATTTGCTGCTTTGTAAACGTTGAAAGAACAGATCCACTGTTTGGCTTGATGATGATTTTCACCTTACCATATTCTGGGAATCTCTCCTCTTCTCCACCATACACAATGATATCGGATACCGCTGGGTAGATCTTTCTAACAATCGCTGCATAATCAGCAGCCGTTACTGCTCTATTCTGTGTCGCATACAGTTTAGGAGCATTGAATCGAATCTTGTCAATAGACTCGATAGCAGCACCCCCAGAGGCGCTAGAAACGGTCTCTACGTTCGAGATGGTGACTGGGTAGGTCTGGTTGCTATCGTCCACCAGGGTGCCAGCAAACGTGAACTGGGACGCTCCATTAGTTGCTGTGCCATTGGTGGTGAGGTAAGATACCTCAACAACCTCTTGATTGTCTAAAGCTCTACCAATTACGCCATCACCAAAGAACAGTTCATACTGTTCATCGAGAGTCTCATCAACATAGAAGATATTGTCATCAGACGCAACATCAATAATTGTATCAATCTGATTGTAATAAACAAACGAAGATGATGTAGGAGAATCAAAAACCTTGACACGGATCGTGCTAGTGTCTGCTTTTGGATTAGCAAGCATGAATCTTTGCTTACTAATGCTGGTATTTACAACAAAGCGGTTGGTAATCAGTGTTCCCTCAAACAGAGAGACATTAGTGAAGAATGCTTCATTGTTGGCAACAGGAACCTTGATATCATCGACAGCAACAAAACGATATAGTTGATCGTCGAATGTGGTGATGAACCCTGTGCCTTTCTTTAAAATGATGTTAGATGGTGCTGTACCAGGAAAACTTACCTTGAAGTTTAATACGGCTTCTGGTGCAACAACCGACTTGGGTTTGTATCCTAATTGCTTCGCTAACGTGATTACATTGTCACGTAGGGTAGCAGAATCAAGAAACAGTTCATTCACCACCATATTGGTGTTGAATGCTGTGTAATACGTGTTATATGCTAATACATCAAGAAGGTTTGCCCATGCAGAACCTTCGAAGTCAAAGTCAGTAAAATCAGTCTGCGCTCTCAAGTATTCCTTGAGCGCAGTCTTAATATCATTAAAGTCTAGATTACTAACCTGAACGTAATTCATTATTGAGTTCTCTGCAAGAGGAAGTTAATTTCTAGTGGTGCGGCGTCTTCGCGACCACGAATATCAAATTCAAAATTAACGTCAAAAGCATTCTCATCATAATTAGGTTCTACTGTCAGACTAACAACCTGAACCCTAGGTTCATATCTACGAACAGTATCGTTAATTTCATTCTTAATCAGTGCTGCAACACCGAAGTCAAGAGGTTCAAACAGTAATCTAGAAAGTCTTGATCCTAACTGGGGTTGAAAAGGTCGCTCCCCAGGAACAGTCAACAACAAATTCACAATCGATTGCTTGATAGCAGCATCTTCTTTCGATACTTGCAAATCGCCAGTAATCGGATGTGGCTTGAAATTAACCTTTAAATCCTTAAAAGGAGCGAAATCGGGCACAACAACACAATTTTATTTTTATTTATAGGGTCATTCGTGCCATCTCTCAACAAAGTCATCAAAACCATGAGCACCACCACAAGGTCTTGAATAACGATCTTCTGGAATCTGATATTCAGTTTTCTTTAGATACTTATCAGATGCTACCTCGGTAATCAGAGTCATTCCTGATGCAATAAAATCTTTACTTTTATCAGTTGGTGAATTACCCATGAAAAAACCTCTCTAAAGTCTACAAACGTAGAACTTTTAGAGAGGTTGCTATCTCACTCGTATTTATTTGCCTTGACCGCGATACTTCTTACGTGCCTTGTTTCGTGAAGTCGCAGCATACTTGGTATTCTTACCCATTCCTTGACGAGTGCTCTTGGGCTTCGACTCGATCATCTTGCCGCCCATCAATCCAACTTTTGCTCTTGCCATAGTCCTTATCTGTTGACCTTGATATTATACCACAAAACTCATCCACCCGCAATCACCGAGTGGGATCCTTGTGCCATGACAGCACCACCAGATAACAAGTCACCAATTCTCATTGAATTCTTCTTATTGACAAATACTGTCAAAGAACCCTTGACGCACTTATCTGGATGAGGTGGCTTTGTGCCACAGGTATGAATAGAAGTAACGTCTCCTACTTTCACTGCTGGAACCAAGTTGATCATTACATTGGCAGATCCTGTGACTACAGGAACAGGATGCCAACAATCATGCCCGCTCTCAAAATCCGCAATTCTTGACATTCCACCGCCTGCTGCCATTAGAATTTTGCCTCCTCGCCAGGTAATGCCGCCTTTTGCTTATTTATGCGGTACTGAATGCGCTTTCCATGAGGAATCCAGTTATTATCTACATCCATGTACGCTTGGAAGTACCAAGTATACGGAGGACATGTAGAAGTTACGGTAATTACATAGAAGAAGCGCAGCGTCACGATTTGAGAAGGCTTCATCGACCACATATAACTACTGTTTGCCGCAGCAGTCTGCACCGATTTAGATCCTACGGTTTGTGCAGCACCTGGAAGTACCTCGTTTTGACTGATGGGCAGAGTTCCGCTCCCTGGTATATTCTTTTCCACAGTAACCGCTTTATCCCTCGGAAACGCTGGAGAAGTAATAGTACCAATACCACCAGTCCTTGAAGTACCTCGGAGATTATCTTTAGTGCTCGGAGTTTCTACACCAGTATACAATTCACTGAAACCAGCATCCCCATCCCACAAATACTTCTCCGAAACATACCCTGACAGGGCAATCGGGAGAGCAAGTGTTGGGCTACCTGGGATAACTGGTCCAATACCAAAGTAATTTACATTCGGTTCTCGGAATACACCATGATTCATCTCTGGGATATTCCCAGGTCCCCTAGTTACCAATACTGTCACCCCAGGACCGTTGAAAGGCGTCCCTGTGCCAGGATCGATACGAACACCAGTGATTAACTCTGGAGACGGTTGTATGGGGGAGAACGGGGTGCCTCCAGGGCATATTAAGTTACCCTGTGCCGTGATCGTGACAGGTTGGATAAACTCGTAGATATTCAGATTGATACTAGCTCGTGATATCTCAAATAATGAAGGTCCTGGAGATGGGAAAATCTGCCACATCCCTCCAACTTGAGTAAATCCAGGTCCAGGTATGAGTATTGCCATTACTTCTCTAATACTCGCAATCTTTTATCTACATCATCCAAGTAATCTGTTATCTTCTCATGCTTGCTTGCACCAGGGCGTCTATACATGAAGCTTGGAGATTTTAGACGCTCGACTTCAGCTTTCAGTTCCCGAATCTCCTGGAAGGCTATCTCTAGCACTTGCTCCAGGTTCATTTGCGATTTCTTTGAGGAGTTCGAATCTTTCATCTGATCTATCTGCATTCTTAAAGTTCTCGGCGGCACGTTTCTCAAATTGTTCACAGAAGTCGTCAAACTCATTGAGGACTTCTGCTTGCTTATTCAGATATCCATCGTAGTCTTTCATGATTCAACTATTTTGCCTTATTTTTTCTGGGGAAATTTTTTTGAATTCCTCGAAATATTTATCTTGCTTGGGTAACACTTTGTAGGTTAGAAAGACGGTACTTTTTTCGCTCGGCGGCCCACATATACAAAAAAGGGGGCAAATTACCTGCCCCCTGTGATTACATAGCGTTCACACAGTTGTTCACCCAATCTGCGAAATCTTGCAAGACTCGCTGATCTAATGGATCACATGATTTGTAGATGGGATTGTTACTATCACGTTGCTTTGTTTGATTAACAATGAACGTTTGAAATTCGCATTCATCTTTAAACCAATCGTAGGTCTCTTCTTTTACATCGAACTGCCCAGTAAATACGGCAGCGGGTACGTTAGGGTATACACGGCGGATCTTATCGAATTCGCTACATGCACGGTCCAGCATAGATGAATCGAGATAAGTCTTGCACTCGATAACACAAACTAGTTCGCTGTCCTTGTATACATGCAGGTCAACTTGCACCTTCTTGTAATGATGTCCACCCTTGGATTCGATGAGGATGTAGTCATTATGCTTGACCACAAGTGTGGGGTCTACACTATACACAATGCCCTGTGCAATGTCCTCGTAGAGTTTACCCACGGTGCCCCTCATCTTGCCGCCTGCGTTAAGAGTATTTGTGTACTGCTCATTGAGCGGGGCTACGCTGTGGGCATAGTGGTCGATGATGGATTGAAAGCGGGTCACGGTGGCAGTCATGTGGTTGTGTCGTTGGTGGTATTGTAGCATGGATGGGGTCAGACCCCGAACACCAGATCAGCGATGGCGTTGGTGTTGGCATCGGTGCGACACCAGCGGATGGGGTCACCGTTAGGGGGGCACATCCAGATCATGCATTCCTCGCCCCATGCCTTGCCCAAGCGGTAGGCGTGGTTGATATCGGTTGCCCAATCGCAGCCCCACTGATCAAAGGATTGCCAGGCGGAGGGTTGAACGGCGAAGGTCATCAGGTCGTTTGCTGTTGAGAGAATTCTACAGGGTCAGGAGGGCACTGCCGCCCCCCTGGTGGACAGTTTCACAACTCCCACATCATTTCGTTCATCTCATCGGCATCGATGGCAGGATCGTTCCATGCCACGCCGTCGCCAGTCTTGACGAGATGGCGACCGATCTCCCCATCGGTCATGCAGCGCACGAACTTCTCCCAGGGGGTCTCAATGCCTGCCTCGCGATAGATCACACATGCCTTGGCAGTGTTGTAAAGAAATTCATCGTTGCCGATCCACAGGGCAGCGTTCCAGGTTTCGTAGTTTGCCCAACCGTTGTAGGTTTCGGAAGCGGTGGCAGTGGTCATGTCGTTGTGTTTGTTTGTTGTGTGTATTGTAGAGCCCAGGGCGATCAGTCGCGGTCGCTGATGTTCCAGTTCCCCCACTGTCCATCGGTGGGCTCGAGACCCTGACGGATACGGTCGCGACGTGCTGCCTCTGCCTTGAGAGATGCCATGTAGGATGCCATAGCCCCCTGTACGGCGGGGTCGTTGGCAGCGGTCTCGTTGAGCAGAAATGCTCCGTTGTGTGCTTTGATCATGAGTCAATTATACAGGGTCACCAGACGTAATGGGGACCGATGGCGTGACAGTTTACCCACTGTCCTTTGGATGTATCACCACTATACCAAAGCATCTTGAGGATCTCCCAGCGGTTAACGTGGGTGTGGCGATACTCGGTCAGGCAACCTTTAAACCAGCGAACGCGAGCGGTGCCCGTGATAGGGTTTAGCCGCAGGGTCCAAACGCTGGTGGAGTCGTTGCAGTTGATGGGGAATCGCATCGGGTTGTGTGTGTTGTGAATATTGTACCATGGAAGGGGTCAGACGACCCCAGCGGCGACCGCTTCCATAATGTCGCCATACTCTCCGACGACATCCCCGAAGGCGTCTCGGATGCAGGCATACGAGTCGGACTCGTCATGCATGGCAAAGCAGATATCCATGGCACGATCCAGGTCGGTCACGGTTTCAGTCTCGCCCAGGGCAGGGCAGGTCACGATGTAGGTTTGATTGATCATGCAACCATTATAGGCACAGGGTCGGACGCTTTGGGGCGATTGGTGGACAGTCTGCCAACTGGTCAGGCGGCCGCCCAGTTTGTGTTAATCTGCGACAGTATATTCCAGATCAAAGCTATCACACTCGTATGTCAATTCTTTCAGCAGTGCCTCAAGTTCCTCATAGAATTCATCGTAATACTTCATCTCTTCTTCGACGTAATCCTTGAAGTCCATGTACACTATCTCCGATCGTGTGATGTATATATTTTAGCATAAAAAAAGGGGGTTGTTAACCCCCTGTTACATCAGGCGAAGATGTAACCATTCTCAAATTCTCGCTCAACCTTGTTATCACTCAAATACCACACATGCTGGCGTTGGTATACACCATCGGTGACAGCATTGCAGAAACGATTGATCAATGCATTGAGACGAGATTTGGTGGTGTTGGATTGCCAACCCCCATCAAATACCTGCAGGAAGTTGTCACCTACAGTAGCAATGTGGTTGCCGTGCAGGTATACACGGCTCTCATCAGATTCAGGGCAGTACGTAACACTGGTGTTAGCATTTGTCCAAGACTTGTTGTTAGCAACTGCCTCGTTCATTTGCTGTTCGATCTTACGCATGTTTGAAGTGGTTTGTTTGACTTGTGTATACAATACAGGATCTGGGGGGAATTGCAACCCCCCCTGTGCCACTACCTCAACTGTCACCCTGTGGCAGCAGATTGATTAATGTATCCTCATCATAGAGATCTACGATCTCTTCAGTTACCTCATCCCATGTCATCTTCTCATACTCTCGTGATAACAAATCGAACAACATTTGATCAGCAGATTTGTGATCCAAACCATCGATAATATGCCAAGCATAGTTCTCAATGAGGTTGGAAAGATCTTCTTTGTTAGGTGATTGAATGGTCATGTTAATCAGGCAGAGAAGGGCATGTGCAGGACTCGGAAATCATCTTCCCAAATTGAAAAGAATGTCCAAGACTTATCTCGGTATGTTGTTTCTTTCCACAGATAGATTGCATCTGCTTTTGTTAGTCTTGGCTTTTGCATTTTCTTGTTTCGGTAACACTTACCGTCTGAAACATAAAATGTTTTCAAAATGGAAAATCCTGACGACTCATATACAATACATGAGATCATCAGGAATGGGGGAATTAGTGGACACTACAACAAGTGGCACACAATAGCTTGATATCAGTCGAAATCATCGTAGTCTCTGAACTTGGCAGATCGTTTTGCTCTGCTTTTGAATCTCTTTGCATTCTTAACTTCATATCCGAAGTCTTCATAATCATCTTCAATCTGAATTTGTTTGTGATTAGTATCAGGATTGAATTTACGATTGTTCTTCATTGTTTATTGGGGAAATACCTAATAAATGGTGATATTATTTAGTTTCTACTTGGATTTGTTCAATATTCTTCTCTTTGAGAGAAATATTGATGAATTTACCAACACTTTCACTGTTTTTGATTGTTTTATCTAACAATTCAACAAATTCAGTGTTGTTAATAGTGTAATTGTACTCTTTATCACTACTAGTAAACACAATACTCAAAGAATTACCATCTATTGTGATTTTATTGATGGCTGAAGAGTTAATATTTGAATAGGTCAATGGTTTGAGTTTCATTGTTTTTGAAAATTCTCAAAAATCGTTAAAGTTTAATTTTTGAGTTTTTAGAGTTTTTCAGATTTCTCAAAAAGTCAAAAAACTGACTTTTTCAGATTTCCGATAAACTCAATATACTCGGAATCTCGGAATTTGTCAAGATCTCGGGGACACTTGGAGAACTGTCACATATCGGGTTGACTTTTGATGCACTGTGGGCTAAGCCAACTACACCTCCGCACAATATCACACACTACCTATGTTTTTTAAAGCATTTAGTTTTCCACAGGTTTTTCCACAGATGATGTGGAAAACCTTAAATTGTATCATTAAGAACCCTTACAGTTACTGGGGAGCTACCATGCGGGAGCTGTGGAATAACTAACGATTAAGATACATGTATAATGCTAGTTCTCTCGTCTTTGCACTATTCTGTTGACCATTACCCAAAGACCTTGCAATATCAAAAACACGCCCCAAAGGTCCTTTATCTTCATCAGTATGGTGAATAGTATGAGTAGCAATAAAATCTACATCATAACAAATAAACTCACCATAGTTCTTCCATGGATTATGAGTAGAGGGGTTAATAACTTTAACCAGAGCAAGATCGATGCATTCAGTATCTTTTGGGTTAGAAGATTTTGCTACGATCATACTAACATCATTAGGTTTCAGACAATAGCGTTTAGGACCATGACCAAGCATACCAGACAATTTACCAGTGACGAAGAGATCACGATAAGTAAACTGATGATCAGCTGGTGTTTGGTAGATAGAGAGATAGACAATGTTAGACATCATTTTAATTTGTTATTCTTTACTCCCCATGTATACTCAAGTGTAATAGTGAGTAGTAGGATGAATGAGAGTATGAATAGTGTTGTCATTTATCTGGTGTGTTACCATCTTCAAGGTATACATCTGTTTTAGATGGGTATGCTAATGGGTATAGTTTGTCTAGGATGTCATTAAGTTCATCATAGTGTTGTTTGTCCCACATTTCATGAAGCAATGATGTTTGTTCTCTTCTTACAATGGTGAATACTTCTTGCCATTGTCTCTTTGTAAGTTTACCCATCAGTACATTATCGTATGGGGCATAGAGTGGTCCATCGTAATTATTCATCTGTTAGGTGATCAGCACAGGCTAGTGTATCACATTCATTCTTGTATTGTAGTTCGTATGGTGTCAGTGCTTCATTCAATGCTTCCAATACATTCTCTTTGAATGAACGATAGGGAATGAACATTTCATCATCATCAGTCTTATAGTCCTGATGTGTTTCTTTGAACTTACGATCTACATCATACAGGAGATTAGATACGATGTCATTGATCACTTCAAT
>Ga0213865_10000121_pt1 | contig 50138 bp, 45 predicted proteins | sample PICome_6_FD_160100 | JGI IMG/M metagenome (GOLD analysis project Ga0213865, IMG submission 160100) | Coastal seawater microbial communities near Pivers Island, North Carolina, United States - PICO282 | ecosystem: Environmental > Aquatic > Marine > Coastal | place: USA: North Carolina...
AAATAGAGCAGTTTTAGTTCAGAAAATTATTCTTAAAAAATATCTATTAAGATAAAAAAATAAAAGCTAAGCTAGCTTTTATGGAAAAATTTCTGTGGGAACCTTCTGGTAAAAGAAAAAAAGAATCCCTTCTTGAGGATTTTTCAAAGTATATAAATATAAAATCGAACTATAATTTCAAAAATTTGTGGAAATGGTCAGTAGATCATCCAGAGGAATTTTGGTCAAAGTTTTGGGACTATTCAAAGATTATTGGAGATAAAGGAAAAGAAATAATTAGATATAATAAGATATTTAATAAGACTAATTTCTTTCCTGATTCTAAATTAAATTATTCTGAAAATATTCTTAAGAAAAAGTCATCAGAGATAGCAATAAGTTTTTTATCCGAAAAAGGTTTTGAAGAAGACATTTCTTGGAAACAACTTTATAGTAAAGTTTGTAAATTTTCTAACTACTTAAAATCTATAGGTTTAAAAAAAGGAGATCGTGTTGCTGCTTATGTTCCAAATAAAATTGAGACTATCATAAGTTTTTTAGCTTGTGCAAAAAATGGAATTATCTGGTCATCATGTTCTCCAGACTTCGGAACCCAAGGAGTTGTAGATAGATTTAAACAAATTGAACCAAGTATTTTAATTACTAGTGATCACTATTTTTATAATGGTAAAAAAATTAACATCGTTGAAAAAATTGAAAATATTTTAAAGCAAATTCCTTCAATAAAAAAAACTTTAGTGTTTGCATATAATAAGAAAGAAATTATTAATCTTCAAAATTATATAAACTTTGATCAGGTTTTAGAAAAAGAAAAAATGGATGAAACTTTTGAACGATTTGAATTTAATCATCCTATTTATATTCTCTATTCAAGCGGTACTACTGGTAAACCAAAATGCATAACACATGGAGCTGGTAATGTTTTAATTGAACATAATAAAGAATTCATGCTTCATTGCGATATCAGAGATGATGATAAATTATTTTACTACACTACCACAGGCTGGATGATGTGGAATTGGTTAGTTGGAGGATTAGCAACAGGCTCATCTATATTTTTATTCGATGGGGCACCTGTTTATCCAAAAATAGATGTTCTTTTAGAATATTGTCAAAACAAGAAGATCAATCTTTTTGGAGTAAGCGCTAAATACATTGATCATTTAAAGAACGAAAAGTATAATAGTAAAAACCTAGATCTTAGCTCAATAAAAATAATAACTTCAACAGGCTCTCCCTTAGCTGAAGAAAGTTTCAAGTACGTATATTACAACATAAAAAAAGATGTTCATCTCGCATCGATTGCTGGAGGAACAGATTTAGTTGGTTGTTTAGTTCTAGGAAATCTTTTCTCAAATGTATATATGGGAGAAATTCAAGGTCAAAGCTTAGGTATTGATGTTGATGTTTATACTGATGAGGGAAAAAGTGTAAAAGATGGAGAGAAGGGGGAGCTTGTAGTAAAAAAACCTTTTCCATCCATGCCTGTAAAGTTTTGGGGTGATGATGACGGGCAAAAATATCACAAGGCTTATTTCAATAGATTTAAAAATATTTGGCATCATGGTGATTTCATTGAACGAACTACAAATAATGGTTTTATTATGAGAGGAAGGTCTGATGCTACGTTAAATCCCGGAGGCGTTAGGATAGGAACATCAGAAATTTATCAACAAGTTGAAGACATTGATTTCATAACTGAAGGCTTAGTTGTTGGGCAAGATTATAATGATGACGTTAGGATTGTCTTATTTATTACTACAAAAAATAATGAAGAATTAGATGATGAAAAAATAAAAACAATTAAATCAAAAATTCGAAAAAACTGCTCCCCAAAACATGTTCCTTCAGTAGTTATTAAGGTCCCAGAAATCCCTAGGACAAAAAGTGGCAAAATAGTTGAATTAGCGGTTAGAAAAGTAATTCATGGAGAAACCATTAATAATAAAGAGGCAATAGCTAATCCAGAGAGTTTAAAATTTTTTGAAAACTTGTCACAGCTTAAATTGTAGCGCGTCATTTTAAAGAATTAATTTTTTACAATTTTTAAATACTTTAAGTCTAAGCTCGGCCTCATACCCTGGAACTCCTTTAAAAGGTACTTGGGGCTGAGTTTAAATAATCTTAGCGCAATTTTTGTGTAACATTGAATGAAGTTCAATAAGTTTTTCAAAATTCTTATTGTAGCCTCCACCTAAAACACCGCATAATGGAGTGTTTTTTGTGTAAAAATTTTCAATTACTATTTGATCTCTTTTATTAACTCCATCGTCAGTAATTTTTAGTTTGCCTAATCGATCCTCAAAATGAATGTCAACTCCAGCTACATAAAATACAAAATCATACTTATTTTTATTAAGTTCTTTTAAATTTTTATGAAGAATATTTAAATATTCCTCGTCTTCCATTTTTTCTTTGAGCTCAATATCAATATCACTCTTCGATTTTTTTGCTGGGTAATTGGACGCACAGTGCATACTAAATGTTAGAATATTTGTATCATTTTTAAATATTTCTGAATTACCATTTCCTTGGTGTACATCTAAATCGATTATAAGTATTTTTTTAGCGTAGTTTTTATTTTTTAAGTAATTTGCTGCCACAGCGACATCATTAAAGACACAATAACCTGCGCCACAATCAAATGTAGCATGATGACTACCACCTGCGGTATTACATGCAAGCTTTGACTCTAGGGCAAGCTTACTTGCAAGAACAGTTCCACCAGTTGCAACGAAAGATCTTCTCACAACGCTATCATTGATTGGAAAGCCAATTTTTTTCTGAAGTTTAATATCTAAAGTCTTATTTCTAATATGATTTATATATTCCAATGAATGAGATGTTTTCATTGTTTCTGTAGAGCATTCTTGAGGAATAAAAAATTTTTTTACGACACCCTCTTTTATTAAATGATCGGCTAGAGCACCAAACTTTTGTATAGGAAATTTGTTATCATCGTTAATTTTAGCTACATAATCAGGGTGATTGACAACAGGAAGTTCCATTGAAAAACAATTTATCTCTCAACACACATTGCGATACCCATACCACCACCTATACAAAGAGTTGCTAACCCTTTTTTTACATCACGCTTGATCATTTCATGTATGAGAGTAACTAATATTCTAGTTCCTGAAGCACCAATAGGATGCCCTAAAGCAATAGCTCCTCCATTAACATTTACCTTTTCTTCTGGAATAGATAGTGTCTTTAAAACAGCAAGACTTTGAGAAGCGAACGCTTCATTAATCTCAAATAGATCTACATCTTTAATATCCCATCCTGCTAACTCTAAGGCTTTTTTTGATGAAGGTATCGGACCTGAGCCCATTAAGGCGGGATCAACCCCACAACTTGCCCAGGATTTAATAGAAACTAATTTTTCAATATTTCTCTTATCAGCTTCTTCGCTTGTCATCAACATTACAGCTGCAGCGCCATCATTTATACCAGAAGAGTTTCCAGCAGTAACCGTTCCACCTTTTTTAAACACGGGTTTTAATCTCGTCAAACTCTCTAAATTAATTGTTTCTCTTGGGTGTTCATCTTGATTAAAATTAATCTCATTTTTTTTTGATTTAATGTTATAATTGATAATTTCCTCTTTAAACTTATTTTTCTTTTGAGCTTTTAAAGCTTTCTCATGAGATTTAAGAGCAAAATGGTCTTGTTCATCTCTAGTAATTTGATATTTTTCTGCAACGTTTTCGGCTGTTATGCCCATATGATAATTGTTGAATACATCCCAAAGACCATCTTTAATCATAGTATCAATAATTTGAGCGTTGCCTAACTTTGTTCCATTTCGTAAATGAATTGCATGTGGTGCCAGAGACATATTTTCTTGACCACCCGCAATTATAAACTTCGAGTCACCTGATAGAATACTTTGAAAACCTGAAGCTATTGACCTTAGGCCCGATCCACAAACTTGATTTACAACGTAAGCAGGAATTTCAATAGGTAAACCCGACTTTATAGCCGCTTGACGTGCAGGGTTTTGTCCAGCTCCGCCTGTCAAAACTTGACCAATAATTATTTCATCAACTTCCTTCTTATCAATTTTTGATTTTGTCAATGCATCCTTAATTACCGCGGAACCAAGGCTCTCTGCAGAGACATCTTTTAAAGATTTATTTAAAGTACCAATTGCTGTCCGGCAAGCTGAAGTAATATAAATTTTTTTACTTGTCATATTTTTTTGCATTTTCCACCAATCCTACAATAAATGACATAATTATAAATAAAAAGGTGGCGTTGGTTGTAGTAAAAAAACTACCAGAAGTTTTTAAGGGAAATATTTCTATTAAAAAAATTATAAAAAACGGCACTAATAAGCTCTTTAAATATATGGGGTTTGACCCATGAATGACGAACAGACTTTTGAGAACAACACTTGTAAATAAAAATAAAATAATTGTGAGACCAAAAATACCTAGTTCAGATATAATATGTAAATAGTAGTTGTGAGGGTGAGAATTACAATTAACCCTACCATTTTTGGTTACAAACTTTAACATTTTTTCTCTATCAATATTTGAGCAATTCCAGTAAAAGGATTTTATTCCTCCTCCAAAATATTTAGCTTTTTTCCAAGTCAAAATTCCAGACTCGATTTCTTTAATCCAAACATTGGTTTTGCCAATTTCTTTATTATTAATTTTACTATCAAAATATTTAATTATTCTAAGTCCGTGCATAGCAAAACTATTGTAATTCTTATTAAAACCTAAATCCGATTTCATCAGAACTGAAAAGCCAGAAACAGCTATAACCGCTAAAATAAATAATAAATATCTAAATAATTTTTCGTAAAAAAATAAGAGAGTTAAAATCAGCAAAGCCAAAACCAAAGGCATTCTATTTCCAGCTAAAACAATACCCAAGATACAAAAAATTAAAACTATAAAATTAATAAAATTCTTTTTTTTGATGTCCAAATTGGAAAATAATAATAAAGAATAAGGAAGAAACAGAAAAAATCTCTGAATATATGAACCAGCAATATATTCATCTCCAAATGGTCCTGCAAGTTTACGACCAGATTTCTCAAAACCAAATAAGTCCTTATTAAAAAAATATTGAATTATAATGTCGATGCTTACAAAAAGACAACACAAGCCAAAGGAGAAAAAAATAAATTTAAAAAAAATTAATTTTTTCTCAATCAGAAAAGTTAAAACAAAATATAAAAATAAAAACTTAAAATAAAAAATCGTTTTTTTTAAAATTAAATTTGCCTCTGCTGTTTCTGATAGATTAGTATTGTAAAAATTGTTGTATAGACCATTAAAGAATATATAGGTAAATAATATTAAGACTATTTTATCGATTAAATGAAATTTTCTTTCTAGAATTTCAAAACGAAACATTAATATGCAGAATAAAATTATTAATAATATATTAGCATTAAGTAAAGAATTGCCGATAATGTAAGTTATTGGTATAATAGCTATTAAAATATTAACTAATTTAATTTTGAAACTTTGATCATTAAATGTCATCTAGAAATATTGACTACTATAATGAACAAATTAAGACAAATCAAAAGAATTTTATTTTTTGCGCCTGTAGCTCAACTGGATAGAGCGCTTGGCTACGGACCAGGAGGTTCTGGGTTCAAATCCTAGCAGGCGCACCAATTTTAGTTTGATTTTTTCTTGAATATTATTAAATATATTTTATGAAATTTTTATTAAATATATCTTTACAAAAATCAGTAATATTTTTTTTTCTTATAATAATACTAATTTTATTAGCACTTACTTTTATCTTATAGATAAGTAATAGCAATAAGGACTAAAGCTAAAAAAATTCTATAATATACAAAAACATTTAAATTAAATTTCACAATATATCTTAAAAAATATTTAATAGTAATAAGAGAAAACAGAAACGAAAGAAATATAGAAATAAGGTTTACTTTAGCAAAGTAAATATTATCTGATGAAATCAAATTTTTTAAACCAAAAAAAGATACAGCGCTTAAAATAGGAATTGAAAGCAAAAAAGAAATTTTTGCTGCATCTACTCTTTTAAAGTTTAGAAGTCTAGCAGCCGTTATAGCAATACCTGATCTGCTGACACCAGGTATTAAAGAAAAAATTTGAAACAAACCGATAAAAATTGCTGATTTATAAGAAAAATTTTTTTCCAAATTTTTTTCTAATTTAAATTTATCACTAAAATAAAGCAAGAAACCAAATATCAAAGTTGTCCACGCTATTACTTTGATATTTCTAATTTGATCAATTATACCTGTTTCAACAAGAAGAAAACCGACGATCATTACTGGTATTGAGGAAATAAAAATTTTAAAAAATAAAATTTTATTATCAATAAAACTTATTATATCTTTATAAAAATATACAATCACTGCAAGCAATGAGCCTATGTGTAAACTTACATCAACCGAAAGACTTTGATTTTCGAAATCAAAAAGCTCTGACATCATGATTAAGTGAGAAGAAGAACTAACAGGTATAAATTCTGTAATCCCTTGAATACAAGATAAAATAAATAATTCAATCACTTAAAAAAAATAAGATTAAAGGTTGTTTTTTTATTGGCAATTATCAATGCATATCAGGTATGCAAAAAATGACATTAATTTTTTAGGACTTTTAGAATATAGGTAACTACTATTGACCTTTAAAAGCTATCATTATAATAAATCTTAACTATTTTAAGCTAACTATGACAAATAAAATGCTACAGTTTGTGGATGTTAAACAAGAGACGCCTGAGAAAAGAGGCACAGATAAAAGAAAAGATGACTTTAACGAAATTTACAAAGATTACATAAAAAATAAGGCAACCGAACAATCTAGCAGATGCTCACAGTGTGGTGTCCCGTTTTGCCAAATACATTGTCCTCTTCAAAATAATATACCTGACTGGCTCAAACTTACAGCCGAGGGTAGACTTAAAGAAGCTTACGAAGTATCGCAAAGCACTAATAATATGCCAGAGGTATGCGGAAGAATTTGCCCTCAAGACAGACTTTGTGAAGGGAATTGTGTTATTGAGCAATCTGGCCATGGAACAGTTACTATTGGATCTATAGAAAAATTTATTACGGATACAGCTTGGGATAAAGGTTGGGTTAAACCTTTTAAAGTTAAAAAAGAGCTTAAGCAATCAATTGGAATTATCGGAGCGGGCCCTGCTGGAATGGCTTGTGCCGAAGAGTTACGTAAATCAGGTTATCAAGTTACTATTTACGATAGATATGATAGGCCTGGCGGACTTTTAATTTACGGTATCCCAAATTTTAAATTAGAAAAATTTGTAGTTGAAAGGCGCACAAAGCTACTTAAAGATACAGGTATAAAATTTGTTCAAAACTTTGAGGTTGGTAAAGATAAAACTTTATATGAACTTAAAGAAAAACACGATGCAATATTGATTGCAACAGGAGTTTATAAAGCAAGAGCGATAGATATACCTGGCCACAATCTTCAAAATATTTTTCCTGCAATGGATTTTTTAACAGCATCTAACAGAAAAGGTCTAGGCGACAAAGTTAAATTATTTGATGATGGCACTTTAAATGCTGAAGGAAAAAATATTGTTGTAATTGGTGGAGGTGACACGGCTATGGACTGCGTAAGGACTTCAGTAAGGCAAAAAGCTAAATCAGTAAAGTGCTTATACAGGCGAGATCGAGAAAATATGCCAGGATCAGCAAGAGAGGTGGGAAATGCTATTGAAGAAGGAGTAGAATTTGTTTGGCTTACAAGTCCAAAAAGTTTCATCGGAACAAATAAGGTTGAAGCTGTTGAAGTAAATAAAATGAAATTAGGAGAACCTGACTCTTCTGGTAGAAGAAGACCCGAAATTGATAAGGGATCAGAATACAAAATTCCTGCAGATCTTGTAATTAAATCTTTAGGGTTTGATCCTGAAAACCTACCTAATTTATTTAACGCTAAAGAATTAGTGGTTTCACAATGGGGGACTTTAAAAATTGATTTGAAATCAATGCAAACTAATTTAAACGGAATATTTGCTGCGGGAGATATTGTAAGGGGAGCTTCACTTGTGGTTTGGGCCATTAGAGACGGCCGAGATGCTGCTGTTCAAATTGAAAAATACTTACAATTAAAAGCAAATAAGAATAAATCAGCAGCGGCATAATAAAAATGAAAAATTATAAAAAAAATAAAAAAATTTTAGAAAAAAGTTTTAATTATTCTTTAGAAATGGAACACGATGCCTGTGGCGTGGGTTTAATCGCATCGACTGATGGAAAAAAATCTAGAAAAATTGTTGAGTATGGTATAGAGGCATTAAAAGCAATTTGGCACAGAGGTGCCGTAGATGCAGATGGAAAATCTGGTGATGGTGCAGGAATTCAAATTGAGATAGCGCCAGATTTTTTTAAAGAAAAAATTTTATCAACCGGACATACTCTTGATGAAAATAAAAGAATCTGTGTGGGGATGGTTTTTCTTCCAAGAACAGATTATTCTGAACAAGAAAAATGTAGAGAGATTATCGAGTCTACATTATTAGCTCAAAACTATTATATATATGGTTGGAGACAAGTTCCAATCAATCCAAGCGTTCTAGGTAAAACAGCTGAACAAAATCGCCCAGAAATTGCTCAAGTAATGTTTAAAAAAAATGAGACACTTCAAACCAATGACTTGGAAAGAGATTTATTTGAAACAAGAAAAAAAATTGAAAAAGTTGCAAGAAATAAACAAATAAAAGATTTTTACATTTGCTCTTTTAGCTCAAGATCCATTGTTTACAAAGGCATGTTTTTGGCTGAAATGTTATCCGAGTTTTATCCAGATCTTCACGATGTAAAGTTAACTTCAAGATTTGCAATATTTCATCAAAGATACTCTACCAACACCTTCCCCAGTTGGGATTTGGCGCAACCTTTTAGAACTTTAGCACACAATGGTGAGATAAATACAGTTAAGGGAAATATTAACTGGATGAAAATTCATGAACAAGATATGTCAAGCCCACTTTTTAAAGATGTAAAAAATTTAAAGCCAGTTATTAGAAGCACCTCTGACTCTGGCGCGCTTGATAATGTTTTTGAACTTTTAACTCACTCTGGAAAATTAGCTCCACTAATAAAATTAATGATGATTCCAGACTCATGGTCAAAGAGAAGCAAAACAGTTCCAAAAAATCACCAAGACTTATTTAATTTCCTTAATAGCACAATAGAGCCATGGGATGGCCCAGCTGCAATTTGTGCAACGGATGCCAAATGGGTTTTAGCCTCATCAGATAGAAATGGTTTAAGACCACTTAGATACTCAATAACTTCAGATAATTTATTTTTTGCAGGATCTGAGACTGGTATGATTAAAATTCCTGAAGAAAAGATTATTGAGAAAGGCAAACTTGGCCCAGGGCAAATAATTGCAATTGATTTAAAAAAAGCAAAATTATTTAAAGATAAAGAAATAAAGGATCTTTTAGCTAAAGATTATAAAAAATATAATAAACAAATCATCGATTTAGAGAAAAAAATTTCATCTGAAGATGAAAAACCAAATTTTTTAGGCGAAGATTTGAGGAAACGACAGTACTTGTCAGGATTAAGCATAGAGGATTTGGAATTAATACTTCATCCAATGGCTGAGGAGGGTAAAGAAGCATCAGGCTCAATGGGTGACGATACTCCAGTTGCAGTTTTATCTAGTCATTTTAGACCTGTCTCTCATTACTTTAGACAGAACTTTAGCCAAGTTACTAATCCACCTATAGACTCTCTAAGAGAAAACAAAGTTATGAGTCTAAAAACAAGATTTGGAAATTTAGGTAATATTTTAGATTTTGATAATTTAACCGAGGAAAACATTTATGTTTTGGATAGTCCAATACTTACCAACTCACAATTTAAAAAATTTAAAAAGTTTTTTTCAAAAAAAATAAAAATAATTGATTGCACTTTTGATATAGAGAGCTCTCTTAAAGAAAAAATTGAGTTAATCAGAGAAGAAGCAGAAACAGCCGTAAGAGAAGGGAGTACTTGTTTAATATTATCTGATAAAAATATTTCTAATCAAAAAGCAAGTATACCAAGTATATTAACTGTAGGGGCAGTCCATTCTCATTTAGTCAAACATGGGTTACGAGGTTACTGCTCTCTTAATGTCGAATGCTCTGATGCTATGGATACCCACTCTTTTGCTATTTTAATTGGTGTCGGTGCTACAACAGTGAATCCATATCTTGCTATAGATAGTATTCATCAAAGATTTGAAAAAAAATTATTTGGTAAATCTGATTTTGAAACATGTATTAATAAATTTAAAAAATCAATAGACGCTGGTCTTTTAAAAATTATGTCAAAAATGGGAATATCAGTAATTAGTTCTTATAGAGGCGGATGTAACTTCGAGGCAGTAGGCTTGAGCAGAGCGATTGTTTCTGATTATTTTCCAGGAATGTCATCAAGAATTTCAGGAATAGGTATAACTGGAATTGAGAAAAAAATTAAGGAACTTCATGAAAAATTTAATGCAAAAAATGTATTCACCTTGCCAATTGGAGGCCTATACAGATATAGAAAAAGCGGAGAAGATCATCAGTATCAAGGCAAACTAATTCATTTATTACAAAGCGCTGTTGGAAGCGGTTCTTACGAATTATATAAAAAGTATTCAGCTGGAATTCACAATTTGCCGCCAATTAACATAAGAGACTTGCTTGAGTTTAAAAAACAAAAAGACCCTATAAACATTAAAGAAGTGGAGCCTATTGAAGAAATTTTAAAACGATTTGGAAGCGGAAGCATGTCTCATGGAGCATTGTCCGCAGAAGCCCATGAAACTTTAGCAAAGGGAATGAACAGAATTAAAGGTGCTTCATGTAGCGGAGAAGGTGGAGAGGATGCTAAAAGGTTTAAAACTTTGCCTAACGGAGATAGCGCCAACTCAAGAGTTAAGCAAATTGCATCTGCAAGATTTGGAGTAACTGTCGATTATTTAAATAATGCTAACGAAATAGAAATAAAAATTGCCCAAGGGGCAAAACCTGGCGAAGGCGGACAGCTTCCCGGCTTCAAAGTTACAGAAGAGATAGCTCGATTAAGACATTCGACACCAGGTGTAACTTTAATATCACCTCCACCACATCACGATATCTATTCTATTGAGGATTTAGCTCAACTAATTTATGATTTAAAACAAATCAACCCAGGTGCACGTGTTGGTGTAAAACTAGTTGCATCAACTGGTATTGGAACAATAGCTGCAGGTGTTGCTAAAGCAAAAGCAGATATAATTTTAATTTCAGGTCATTCAGGAGGAACAGGCGCAAGCCCACAAACAAGTATCAAGTATGCAGGTATACCTTGGGAAATGGGTTTGACAGAAGCTAACCAAATTCTTACCTTAAATAATTTAAGACATAACGTGACTTTGAGAACGGATGGAGGATTAAAAACTGGTAGAGACATTGTTATGGCTGCAATGATGGGAGCGGAAGAGTATGGAATGGGAACATCATCTTTAGTTGCTATGGGTTGTATAATGGTAAGACAATGTCATTCAAATACATGTCCAGTTGGAGTTTGCAGTCAAGATGAAGCTTTACGTGAGAAATTTACTGGTACTCCAGAAAAAGTTGTAAATTTATTTAAATTTGCTGCTACTGAAGTAAGAGAAATTCTTGCCTCGCTTGGATTTAAATCTATCAACGAAATTATTGGAAGAACAGATTTATTAACTCAAATAAATAAAGGAGCATCAAATTTAGATGATTTAGACTTAAACCCTTTATTAGTTCAAGCAGATCCAGGTGAAAATCTAAGATATTGTAAAGACAAACATATCAACGAAGTACCAGACACTCTAGATGAAAAGATTTGGTCCGACATAAAAGATAAGATTAGAACAGACGCAGAAAACAAATTTAATTATGAGATAGAAAACACATCGAGATCAGTAGGAACAAGATTATCTCATCACATATATAAAAAATTCGGTAATAATAAATTAGAGGAAAATACAGTCCATCTTAAACTAGAGGGCTCTGCTGGCCAGTCTCTTGGTGCTTTTTTGACCAAGGGAGTTAAACTTACCGTTGAAGGAGATTGCAATGATTATGTAGGTAAAGGATTATCTGGGGGGACTATCGTTGTATATCCATCTCCGAAAAGTTCATTAGTTTCAAACAAAAATACAATAATAGGAAACACCGTTCTTTATGGAGCAACTTCTGGAAAACTGTTTGCATCTGGGCAAGCGGGAGAAAGATTTGCAGTTAGAAATTCTGGAAGTTTTTCAATCGTTGAAGGATGTGGAGCCCATGGCTGTGAATACATGACTGGCGGAACAGCTATAATAATAGGAGAGGTAGGTGACAATTTTGGAGCGGGAATGACTGGTGGAATGGCATTTGTTTATGATGATAACAATACATTTGAAAATTTTGTTAATCCGACTTCAATAGTTTGGCAAGAAGTGGAAACAGATTATTGGAAGCAGTTTTTGAAAGAAAGTTTAAATACTTTTGTCAAAGAAACAAATTCAAAAATTGCTAAAAAAATTCTAAATGATTTTAATATTGAACTTAAAAAATTTAAACAAATTTGCCCGATAGAAATGCTTGATAAATTGGACAATCCTATTAGCTTAAGATCTCATAATAAGAAAGCAGGTTAATGAGTAAAATTAAAATCTTTTGCTTTGGCTTTGGCCAAGTCGCAGAAAGTTTCATTAATAAGTTAATTAACGAAAAAAAAGACTTTGATTTAAGTGTTACCTCTAGACAGGAAACTTATCAGACAGAGTTTAATAATATAAAAATAAATTCATACCAATTCACTGAAGAAAAGTTTGACAACTCTGTTAAAAAAAAAATAGAGGAAGCAGATTATATTTTAGTTTCTATTCCACCTATTGGCGGCAAAGATATTGCAGCAAATTTCCTCGACACAAATATAAAAAAAATAATTAATTGTAAATGGATTACATATTTATCAGCAACTAGTGTATACGGTGATCATAAAGGTGATTGGGTTAACGAAGATAGCGCTACTAAACCTACGTCCGATAATGGGATAAGTAGATTAGAGGCAGAAAAAAACTGGAAAAGTATATCGAATAAAAAAAATTATCCGCTTCAAATTTTTAGATTAGCCGGCATATATTCAAATGAGTTTAATATTTTGAAAAGATTAAAAACCGGTAAAGTACAAATTGTAGATAAAAAAAATCACTTTTTTTCAAGGATTCATGTTGAGGACATAGCTAACATTTTATTTAAGTCTCTTGATAATTTTAAAAATAATGAAATTTATAATATTTGTGATGATAAACCTGCTTCGCAAATTGAAGTAGCAGCCTACGGTGCAAAATTATTAAAATTAGATAAACCTAATTCAATAAAACTTGAGGAAGTTGAAAGCGAAATGTTAAGAAATTTTTATAAAGACTCAAAAAAAATAGATAATAAAAAAATGAAAAAATTTTTTAATCACAAATTAAAGTACCCAACTTATGTTGAAGGTCTAAATTATATCTTCAACAATACTTTTTAACTCTTTAATTATTTTTTTTAAGGGAGCTTGATTTGATAAACTATGGTCCCCGTTTTTAATTACTACTAACCTCTTTTGTGCATTTGGAAATATCGAAAGAACTTTTCTTGAGAAGGATACCGGCACAACTTCATCTTTACTGCCATGAACCATTGAAACTTTAATTCTAGATCTTATTTTTTTAGATAGAATTTTATTTTTTCTTCCATCTTTAATTAACTGGAATGTAATAGGATATTCATATTGCCCACTCTTAATAACACTTAATCCTTTAGAAATAATTTCATTTTTAATTTTTTTTGGAAATTTTTTCCACATTAATTTTTCAAGAAATTCGGGAGCTGAGCCTATACCAACAAAACCTACAATTTGATTTTCAAAGTATTTAAATTGATTTAATGAGATCCATGCCCCCATGCTAGAACCAACGAGTATAAATTTATTTTTTTTAACAATCTTTTTTATTGAATATTTAGCGTCTTTAGTCCAACCAGTTATATTTCCTTTTGTAAACTGACCCGATGACTTACCATGTCCAGAATACTCCATAGCTAAAAAACCTAACTTATTTTTAATAGCATATTTTTTAAAAGCTTGAGGTTTTTTTCCATCAATATCAGACATAAAGCCAGGAAGAAAAACTATATAAAGTTTATTTTTATAATAATTGTCTATAAATCTGAGTTTTTTATTCTTTGTTAATTTTAAATATTTGAATTTTTTCATATAAGAATATTTATGAGCTATTATATAACAAATAACATGACTACTAAATTAAATGTTCTACAAGTTATACCTAAGTTAGGTTACGGTGGAGCAGAAACAGGCTGTTATGATATTGCTCATTTTCTTCCAGAAAATGAATGCGGATCTTTTATTGTTACTTCTGGTGGTGAATTATTGAAATTTGTGAAAAAGGATAAGGTAAAAGTATTTAGATTACCTGTCCACTCTAAAAACCCTCTGTTAATTTTTTTTAATACATTAGCAATGGTTTTGTACATTATTTTTTTTAAAATAAATATCGTTCACGCTAGAAGCCGAGCACCTGCATGGTCTTGTTATTTTGCATCTATCTTGACAAGAAGAATTTTTGTTACAACATTTCATGGAACTTATAATTTCAAAAGTAATTTAAAAAAGTTTTATAATAGCGTCATGTTAAGAGCTAAATTAACTATTGCTGGTTCAAATTTCATTTTTAGTCATATCAATGAAAATTATAGTGAATATTTAAGCAGAGAAAAAAAATTAAGAGTAATTTTTAGGGGAATAAATATTGATTATTTTAATATTAAAAATATATCAATACTTAAACAAGAAAAATTGAAACACGAATGGGGTTTATCGTCTGATAAATTTACAATTCTTTTGCCTGGAAGATTAACTTACTGGAAAGGTCAAGAAAAATTTATAGAGTCTTTAAATATACTGATTGAAGACTATAACGTAACAAATTTTCAAGCAGTAATACTTGGACCTGATCAAGGTAGAAAAGTATACTCTAAAAAGCTTATTAATTTAGTTGAAAGATATAGTTTAAATAAAAAAATAAAATTTATTTCATATTGCAAAGAAATGCCTTTAGCTTACTCTTTAGCTGATGTTGTGGTTTCGTCATCTATAGAGCCAGAAGCATTTGGTAGAGTTGCCGTAGAAGCTCAATCCATGGGAAAACCAATTATTGCTAGCAACATTGGAGGTTCTAAAGAAACAATTATACATAAAAAAACTGGTTTTTTATATAAGCATGATGATCCAAGAGAACTTGCTAAAAGTTTAAATACTGTTATTCAATTATCACCGGATGAATTAAAATTTATAGGCGATGAAGGTAGAAAAAATGTTACTAAAAAATTTGATGTTGAAACTATGTGCCAATCAAATTTAAAAGAGTATAAGAGATTAATTAAAAATTAATGCCACAAATTCAATTATTAGACGGAAAAAAGATAAAATTTGAAAAATCCATCTCTGGTTTTGATTTAACAAAAAAAATCAGCAAGTCCTTGGAAAAAAATGCTTTAATCATGGAAGTTGATGGTGACTTAAAAGATTTAAGTCATCAAATAACTAAAGATGCTGAAGTAAGAATTATTACACCCAAAGATAAAGAAGGTTTAGAAGTTATAAGACATGACGCTGCCCATATTCTGGCAATGGCAGTCCAAGAACTTTACCCAGGCACTCAAGTTACAATAGGTCCAGTTATAGATGACGGATTTTACTATGATTTTTCAAGAAAAGAACCTTTTACTGAAGAGGACTTAAAAAAAATTGAAAAAAGGATGTCAGAGATAGTAGATCGAGATGAAAAGACTTATAGAGAAGTATGGAAAAGAGATGATGCTGTTAAGCATTTTTTGAAAATTGGGGAAAAATATAAAGCAGAAATAATCGAGAGCATTCCTTCCGGTGAAGAGGTTTCAATTTATCATCACGGTAAATGGCACGATCTGTGTAGGGGACCACATTTAGCTTCAACAGGAAAAATAGGTAAAGCATTTAAATTAACCAAAGTATCCGGAGCGTATTGGAGAGGCGATTCAAATAATGAAATGCTTCAAAGAATTTATGGTACCTGCTGGACATCTAAAAAAGAACTTGATGATTATCTTCATAGATTGGAGGAGGCTGAAAAAAGAGACCATAGGAAACTTGGAAAAGAAATGGATCTATTCCATTTCAGAGAGGAAAGTCCAGGTGCAGTATTTTGGCATGAGAAAGGTTGGTTGTTATTTCAACGACTTGTGGAATATATGCGAGCAAAACAAAGACTTGCTGGATACAAAGAAATCAACACGCCAGAACTTTTGGATAAAACTCTCTGGGAAAAATCAGGACATTGGGAAAAATTTGGGGAACATATGTTCACGTCAGAAACTCCTGATGAAAAAACATTTGCTGTAAAACCAATGAACTGTCCAGGTTGTGTACAAGTTTTTAATCAAGGTTTAAAAAGCTATAGAGATTTACCGCTAAAGTTATCTGAATTTGGTAAAGTACATAGGTACGAACCATCGGGAGCTTTACATGGATTATTACGTGTTAGAGCGTTCACACAAGACGATGCACATATATTTTGTACAGAGGATCAAATAACTCAAGAGTCTTTATCAGTTACAAATTTAATTTTAGAAATTTACAAAGATTTAGGGTTTGAAAATGTTATTTTAAAATATTCTGATAGGCCCGAGAAAAGAGTAGGCGACGATAGTGTGTGGGATAAATCTGAAGCAGCACTTTTGTCTGCAATTAAGCAATCCAAACTGGAGTATACAATAAATAAAGGAGAGGGAGCTTTTTATGGTCCTAAAATTGAATTTGTTTTAAGAGATGCTATTGGAAGAGACTGGCAATGCGGAACTTTACAAGTGGATTTAAATTTACCTAATAGATTAGGTGCATCTTATGTTGCAAAAGATGGTAATAAAAAAGTGCCAGTTATGTTGCATCGTGCACTATTCGGATCTCTGGAAAGATTTATAGGAATTTTAATTGAGAATTATGCTGGTAAATTACCTTTTTGGCTTTCACCGGCACAAGCTGTTGTGTGTCCTATAGCTGAGGAGAACAATGACTATGTAAAAAAGTTATTTGAAGATTTATTTAAAGAAGGTATAAAATGTGAAATGGATTTAAGAAATGAGAAAATAAACTATAAAGTTAGAGAACATTCTCTAGCAAAAGTCCCATTTATTATTGTTTGTGGAAAAAAAGAAGTTGCAGAAAACACAGTTACAGTTAGAAAGTTAGGTTCTGATAAACAAGAAATAATGAAAAGAGAAGATTTAATAAAAAATATGCTTGCCTCAAATAAGTTGCCTTTAAATTAAGTGTCAAACTTTAAACCTAATTATTTTCAGAGAAGAAGTAAACCTCAGGGACCTAAAGCCAATGAGAGAATAAGAGCTTTAGACGTTCAAGTGATAGGAAGTGATGGAGGCAACCTCGGTGCTATGCCGCTAAATAAGGCAATTGAATTAGCTAAACAAGAGGGATTAGATTTAATCGAAAGTACTCCTAAGACTAACCCACCAGTTTGTAAAATTATGGATATGGGTAAATATAAATATGACTTACAAAAAAAAGCAAATTTAGCGAAAAAAAAACAAAAAACAGTTTCTCTAAAAGAAATAAAGCTGAGACCTGGCACAGAGACCCATGATTATAATTTTAAAATTAAGAACGCGAAAAAATTTATATCAAAAGGTGATAAAGTAAAATTTACAGTAAAATTTAAAGGTAGAGAAATGCAACATACGGATCTGGGTAAAGATCTGATGAACAAGATTATAGAAGAGACAAAAGATGTAGCTAAAGTCGAAAGCAAGCCAAAATTTGAAGGTAGGCAGATGGTCATGATAATTCAACCTCTGTAAATCACCAATAATAGTATCTTGTAAAGATTTATTAATGCCTATATAAGTCCGAAATATTTTATGCCAAAACTTAAAACAAAAAGCTCCGCAAAAAAAAGATTTAGATTTACTGCTTCAGGTAAAATTAAAATGCCTCAAGCAGGAAAAAGACATGGCATGATTAAACGAACGAATTCACAAATTAGAAAACAAAGAGGCACTACAATAATGACAAAACAAGATTCAAAAATTGTCAAATCGTATATGCCATATAACTTAAGAGGATAATATGGCTAGAACAAAACGTGGTGTAGTTAGCAGAGCAAAACATAATAAAGTTTTAAAATCTGTAAAAGGCCAAAGAGGTAGAAGAAAGAATACTATCCGAATTGCACGTCAAGCAATGGAAAAAGCGATGCAATACGCCTATAGAGACAGAAAAGCAAAAAAAAGAGAATTTAGATCGTTATGGATTCAAAGAATTAATGCTGGGGTTAGAGCCGAAGGCTTAACCTACGCAAAATTTATCAACGGTTTAGCTAAATCAAAAATTAAGCTAGATAGAAAAGTTCTAGCAGAGCTTGCTTACAATAATCCTGAAGTCTTTAAATCAGTAGTGAAAAAAGTTCAGTCCTCCCTAGCTTAAAAGGGTCTTTGATTTAATCTCAACTTAATATAAAAAATCAATTACCTAATGAGTGATTTAGATAAAATAAGTTCAGTATTTAATGCAAAGATTGACTCTGTAAAAACAAAAGACGATCTTCAAAATATTAAGACAGAATTTTTTGGAAAAAACGGTCAAATTACTCAACAATTCAAATCGCTAGGCTCTTTAGATCCAGCAAAAAGAAAAGATTTTGCCTCAAAATTAAATAAAATTAAAGATGATCTTACGCATCAGTTAGAACAAAAAAATTTAGAAATAGAGACAAACGAAATTAATGATAAACTTAAAAATGAAAAAGTTGATGTTACATTACCTATTAGACCTGATCGTCAAGGTAAAATTCATCCGGTCTCACAAGTTATAGATGAGATATCTTCTATATTTTCAGAAATAGGTTTTTCAGTAGCTGAAGGTCCTGATGTTGAAAGTGAATATAATAATTTTACAGCATTAAATACTCCTGAGGAGCATCCTGCACGAGATATGCATGATACTTTTTATTTAGAGGAAAATAAAAAATTATTGCTTAGAACACATACATCTCCAGTCCAAATTAGAACAATGCTATCAAGCAAACCTCCTTTTAAAATAATTGTACCTGGAAGAACTTATAGATGTGATAGCGATCAGACTCATGCTCCAATGTTTCATCAGCTTGAAGGTCTCCACATAGATAAAGGTATTACAATGGGACATCTTAAAGGCTGTCTTAATTATTTTATAAAAGAATTTTTTGAGGTTAAAAATGTAAAAATGAGATTTAGACCAAGTCATTTTCCTTTTACAGAACCATCAGCTGAAGTTGATATTGGATATAAGATTGAAAAAGGAAAAATTGTAATTGGCGAGGGAGATAAATGGTTAGAAGTTTTAGGATGTGGAATGGTTCATCCAAATGTTTTAAAAAATGTAAAAATAGATACAAAAAAATATCAAGGATTTGCTTTTGGAATAGGTATTGATCGTTTAGCGATGTTAAAATATGGAATTAATGACCTAAGAGCTTTCTTTGAAGCAGATTATAGATGGCTAAATCATTTTGGATTTGATCCATTGGATGTTCCAACAAATTATAGAGGGTTGAGTAAATGATTATTACAATTCCCTGGCTTAAAGAGCATCTTAAAACAACGGCTAAAGAAAATGAAATTATTGATCAGCTTACTAATATTGGACTTGAAGTTGAGGAAATCAAAGAAAATTCAGGAGAAATGGGTAAGTTTAAAATTGCAAAAGTTTTAAAAGCAGAAAAACATCCTAACGCTGATAAGTTGAAAGTTTGTGATGTTACTATTGGCGGGAAAGAGATTTTAAAAGTTGTTTGCGGAGCTCCTAATGCCAGAGAAGGTTTAATTACAATCTATGCACCTCCAGGTGCTGTAATACCTAAAACCAATTTTGAATTAAAGATAGCAAAAATAAGAGGCATAGAATCAAAAGGAATGCTTTGCTCTGAAAGTGAACTTAATTTATCTGATGAGAGCGATGGAATAATTGAACTTAAAAATAAAGATAAAGAAATAGGCAAGAGTTATTTTAAATCAAGTTCACAAAAAGCTATAGATATTTCCATAACTCCTAACCGCCCTGATTGTTTAGGCATTAGAGGTATCGCCAGGGATCTTTCTTCTGCTGGAATTGGAAAATTAATAGAGATTAAGAGAAAAAAAATTAAGCAAGATGTTAAACATCAAATTAAAACATCAATTACAAAAGAAAAGAACCAAGGGTGTGATATCTTCGGAAGCTGTTACATCCAAAACATTACTAACAACGAAAGTCCTGAATGGCTTAAAAATAAATTAATTGCACTAGGTTTAAAACCCATCTCTGCTGTAGTGGATATAACTAATTATGTAATGTTTGACCTAAATAGACCATTACATGCTTATGATGCAGATAAAATTGATAAAGAAATTATAGTTAGAAATGCTAAAGAGGGTGAAATATTTGAGGCATTAGACAACAAAAAATATAAATTGAAAAAAGACATGTGCGTCATCTCTGATAAATCTGGCGTTCTTGGTTTAGGCGGAATTATTGGAGGAACAACTACTTCTACCGAGTTAGATACAAAAAATATACTTTTAGAAGCTGCCTATTTCAATCCATCTTCAATAAGAAAAACCGCTAGAGAACTTAATATTAATACTGATGCAAAATATAGATTTGAAAGAGGAATTGATCCTAATTCGGTTAAAGAAGGGCTAGAACTAGCGACTGAACTAATTTTAAATATTTGTGGTGGGAAAGCTAGCAAGTTTCAAATAAATGGAAAGATGAAACAAAAAAATAAAACGATTAACTTTCAATTAGAAAAATTTGAAAAACTTATTGGTATTTCAATCACTGCCAATGAAGCTGATAAAATTTTATCATCTTTGGGTTTTAAATGTAAAAAAAGTCAAAAAACTATAAAAGTAGAAGTACCAAGCTGGAGGCCAGATGTGAGTTTGAATGAAGATTTAATCGAGGAGCTAATTCGGATCAAAGGATTTAACAATATAAAATTAGTTGAACCAAGCAAAAATAGAATACAAGATACCTTAAACTTTAAGCAAAAACTTTTCCATTTATCTCAAAGATCTTTAGCTTCGAAAGGCTATATGGAAATAGTCACTTGGTCCTTCACAGACTCAAAGATTGACAAACAATTTTCTAAAGGTGAAAAAGAAATTCCAATATATAATCCTATTTCATCTGATCTAGATGTTTTAAGACGATCAATTTTCTCTAATTTGGCGATATATTTAAAAAAGAATCAAGATAGAGGTTACGAAGACTTATCTTTATTTGAGATTGGCCCAACATTTTTTGGAAAAAATCCAGGCGAACAACAGATTGTGGTTGGAGGTTTAAAATCTGGGAAAATAAATAGAAAGAGCTGGCTAGATAAGGAGAGAAATGTAGATGTTTTTGATATCAAAAGTGATGCTATTAAAACTTTGATCGAACTTGGAATAGAAGAAAAAAATCTTTTTGTAAGTGATAATACAAAGAACAGTTATCATCCAGGAAGATCAGGATCGATAGCATTAAAATCAGAAAAAGGACCTCATCTAGCTTATTTTGGAGAAATACATCCTGCAATTATTAAGAACTTAGATTGTAAAGATAAAAATATTTTTGGATTTGAAATTTTTTTAAAAAATATTCCTGAACCGAACAAAAAATTAAGACAAAGTAAAAAAAGCTTTCAAGCCTCTGATTACCAAAAATCAGAAAGAGATTTTGCCTTCGTGATAGATAAAATTTTCAAAATCGGAAATTTAGAAAAAATTATTAAAGAAGTAGATGAAAATTTAATTCAAAATGTATCTACCTTTGATGTGTATGAGGGAGAAAATATTCCAAAAGATAAAAAGTCAGTTGCGATTAATGTTACTTTACAGGCTATCGATAAAACTTTGTCAGAGAATGATTTAGACGATATCAGTAAAAAGATTATCGATACAGTAAGTAAAAAAACTGGCGCCACAATTAGATCCTAATGTCAGATATAAACAGAATACGTAATTTTTCTATAATTGCGCATATAGATCACGGTAAATCAACGATAGCAGATCGGATTATTCATAAATGCGGAGGGCTCACTGATCGTGAAATGAAACAGCAAGTTTTGGACTCAATGGATATTGAAAGAGAAAGAGGAATAACGATTAAAGCGCAAACAGTTAAACTTAACTATAAAGCAAAAGATGGAAAAGATTATATTTTAAATATCATCGATACTCCTGGCCATGTAGATTTTGGTTATGAAGTAAGCAGATCTTTATCAGCATGCGAAGGATCTCTTTTGATTGTAGATAGTACTCAAGGTGTAGAAGCTCAAACCTTAGCTAATGTCTATCAGGCCTTGGAAATTAATCATGAAGTAATTCCAATTTTGAATAAAATTGATTTACCCGCTTCAGATATTGAAAAAACAAAAACAGAAATAGAGGATGTTATAGGAATCGAGACAACTAATGCTATTTCTTGTTCTGGAAAAACAGGAGCGGGTATTGATGAAATCTTAGAGGCAATTATTAACAAATTACCTGCTCCAAATGGGGTTATTGATGAAAAATTAAAGTGCTTACTAGTTGATAGTTGGTATGACAGTTACCTTGGCGTAGTAATTCTTGTGAGAGTCATCAACGGTAGGCTAAAAAAAAATATGAAAGTAAAATTAATGTCTAATGACCAAGAATATGTAATTGAAAAAGTTGGGGTTTTTACACCTAAACCAAATGATATTGAGGAATTAAGCTCAGGTGAAATTGGATTTATCATAACAGGTATTAAATCTCTGTCGGAAACAAAAGTTGGAGACACTATTTGCGATGCTAGCGCTCCTATTGATAAACCGCTTCCAGGCTTTAAACCAAGCAAACCTGTTGTATTTTGTGGATTATTTCCTGTAGATAGCTCCGAATATCAAAAATTGAAGGATGGTTTAGCAAAACTAAAACTAAATGATGCAAGTTTTTCTTACGAACCAGAGTCATCAAGCGCATTAGGGCTAGGTTTTAGATGTGGTTTTCTAGGTTTACTACATTTAGAAATTATTACTGAAAGACTAGAGAGAGAGTTTGACGTTAATCTAATCACAACAACTCCGGGGGTAATTTACAAAGTTCATAAAATTAAAGGAGAAGTTTTAGATTTACAAAATCCATCAAACATGCCAGATCCATCCCAAATTGAAAAAATAGAAGAACCATGGATTAAATCTACAATTATCACTCCAGATGAATATTTAGGATCTATTATAAAAATTTGTCAGGAGAAAAGAGGAATTCAAACAAATTTAAGCTATTCAGGAAAAAGAGCAGTTCTATCATACGACTTACCATTAAACGAAGTGGTATTTGATTTTAATGATAAATTAAAATCTATCTCTAGTGGTTACGCAAGTTTTGATTATGAAATTTCTGGTTATAGGGAAGGAGATCTAGTCAAACTTGGCATTCTGGTAAATTCAGAACCTGTTGATGCATTAGCTATGATTATTCATAAAGATTTTGCCCAGTCTACTGGCAGACAAGTTTGCGAAAAATTAAAAGATTTAATACCAAGACACAATTTTATGATTCCAGTCCAAGCGGCAATCGGAGGAAAAATAGTTGCAAGAGAGTCTATCAAAGGTTTTAAAAAAGATGTTTTAACTAAAATTCACGGTGGCGGAGCAACCGACCGAAAAAGAAAACTTTTAGAAAAACAAAAAAAGGGAAAAGCTAGATCAAAGCAATTTGGAAAAGTTGAGATACCTCAAGAAGCTTTCATCGGAGTTTTAAAAATAAATAAAGACGCTTAATGAAAAAAAAATTATTTATTTTTTCCAATGAAAGTATTTTTGAGGACGAAAATAAATTTTATTGTGATAATTTAGATTTGAAATCTACTCCTGAAGGACTTAATAAAAAATTTGAGGTAAATCTATTAGGCAGAAAGTCTTATAAAAGAAGATCTCATGAAATTAAGTTAAAAAAAGTAAAAGTTTTTAACAATATATTTTCTTATTTATCTGAAGTAATAAATGCTTCAAAAAATCATGACTCTAAATTTTTGATTATTTCTATTTCGCCTTATACATTTATGATTTCATTGCTAATAAAAATCTTAGGTAAAAAACCTATTGTGTATTTAAGAAGTGATGGATATGGAGAATATAAGGCAATACTTGGAAAAATTGGTCCACTTATTTATCATTTTATGTTTAGTATAACAGGTGCAATATCAAATTTGATAAGCTGCAGGGATTATATTCTTGAAGGCAGAAAGGGTAAAACAATTAGCCCATCTCAACTAGACTCCGTTTGGTTGAGACAACCTAAAAATGCAGAAATTAAAAACTTTAAACTTTTATATGTAGGTCGAATAAGAATAGAAAAAGGAATTTATTCTTTATCTGAGCTAATAAGGAACAAGAGGGACATATCACTTACAATTGTAGGGGCAGAAAAAGGAACCACTAATAGAATAAATCAAAGTAATATTAAAATTTTACCTACTCAAAATAATAAAACTAAATTAATTAAATACTATGATGATCATAATATTTTTGTCCTTCCTTCTTTTACCGAAGGCCATCCAATGGTTTTACTTGAGGCTTTAGCAAGAAGAAGACCAGTCGTTGTTTTTGATGAAATAAAGCATGTTATAGGAGATAAAAAAGGAATCTTTGTTTCTAAAAGAAATTTTCTAAGTTTTTTAGGAACCTTAAATAATATTAAAAAAAATTATAAAAAAATTCAAAAAGATATGAAAAAAAATAAACTTCCAACTAATAAAGAGTTTATAGATAAATTTATTAAAATAATTGATGATTTTAAATAGGAGAGGTGGCCGAGCGGTTGAAGGCGCACGCTTGGAAAGCGTGTAAACGGGAAACCGTTTCGAGGGTTCGAATCCCTCTCTCTCCGCCATTTTCCAAAGATCTTGCACAACCTCAAATATATAATATGATCGTTTGGTCGTCGTGTGGTCGTCGATAAATATGTCTTATAGTAGTGAAAAATATAAAAAATATTACAAAAAAAATAGAAAGAAAATTTTAGCGAGAAAGAAAAAATACGATGACAAGAATAGAGATATTATTAATGCCAAAAGAAGAGCTTATGGTAAGACACCTCGAGCTAAAAAAATAAGTAAAGCTTATCAAAAAGTTTATTTTAAGAAAAATTCCAAAAAAATAAGAGCATTAAGAAAAGCTTGGAGAGAAAAAAATAAAGATTATGTCCTTCAAAGACAAAGAGAATATTTTAAAAAAAATAAGAAGAGAATAAATCTTCTAAGAAGAAAATCTTATCAGAAAAATATAGATAAAATAAGAAAAATACGTAAAACAAAAAAATTTAAAGCATACACCAAAAAAATAAGACTACGAAGATTGGACAAAGAAAGAGCTTATCAGCAAAAATATCAAAAAACAGAACGATATAAAAAATTAAAAAAAAAGTTTTATAAAAAATATAATCCAAGAAGAAGAATTTTGGTTGCAAAACGAAAGAAGACCGATATTAATTTTAAATTAAAACTTTCACTATCAAAAAGAGTTTTAGCTGCAGTTAAGCTTAACAAAACAAAAAAGGCCTTTAAAACTGAAAAATTAATAGGTTGTTCAGTTTTACATTTAAGAAAATATTTAGAAAAAAAGTTTAAAAAAGGAATGACTTGGAAAAACCATAGTAGGTATGGCTGGCATATTGACCATATTCGTCCATTAGACTCTTTTGATTTGAGAGACCCAAAGCAACAGTTAATTGCCTTTAATTATAAAAATATGCAACCTCTCTGGGCTATTGAAAATTTATCAAAATCGACCAAATATTAAATCTGATCGTCCCCTGGTCGTCGCAAGAGTTAGATTTGATAAATCTTAAAAAAAATATATCACACCAATCAATAATTCCAGATTGTAAGGTTTATGGCGCACGCTTGGAAAGCGTGTAAACGGGAAACCGTTTCGAGGGTTCGAATCCCTCTCTCTCCGCCATTTCAAGCATTATAATACAACCCAAAATATACAATAATTTATTTTTGATGTCGTATTGCTGTGAAGACTACGATTTGCTAGGATTACCATTATTATGAAATCTTTAAGAAACATTATAGCCTTTATAACTATCACTTTGATTAGTTATGCTTATCCTTTAGCTATAGCAAATGCCGCAACTTGTTTTAAAAAAGGTGAATACACATCTGGTTTTAACAAAATTTGCATTTATAATTGCTTAGGATCAGATAGAGCTTTAACGATAAAAAATACTGACCTTTGTCCATTAACAATTAACGGTTAATTTTAGGTTAGAACTCTTTGGGAGAACAAATAAGCTATTAGCTTTGCTAATATCAGGCTCTTTAAACAAGACTCATATTGCACAGGTTAATATTCATAATCCCTTATAAAACAAGTTCATTCTGAGTCTTAAGGTCCCTTTTATAGTGTTGGAAGAGTCTGGAAATGATAAAAGACTGTAATTCAATTCGAGCGTGATTCGTTTTGATTTTTTATTAATAAAAAAAAGGGGGGAAACATGAAAGCAATCTCAGGATTAACTTCAATGTTTGACAGCTTAACAAAAGTAGTAGTTTCATTACTAGCGTTAGGTATTGCTGTAAGCCTATTGGGCGGAAATGTTCCGTTTGTAGGTGAAATAGCAGGAAACATAGTAAGTTTAGTACAATCTTTAGGTGATGCAGGAATAGTAGGTCTTATAGCTGCTATTATTATCCTAAACTTATTTAAGTAATAAACAATTAAAGCTACTTCCCTCGAATTAGCTTTTTATATAACCGCCCTAAGCGTATAATTAGGGCGGTTAAAAAAAGGAAAAATTTATGCTTAATTGGATTTCGACATTAACAAAATATTTAAATAAATTTTTAGAACTAGGAATTTTATTATTAGCAGTCTCAGTAATTGCTGAAATCGTTTTTGGGCCAAACGTAGCTTTTTTTGGTTCTCAAGTAACAAATAATTTAATTAATTTACTTAATGCTTTGGGTGAGCAAGGAATAGCAGCTTTAATAATAGTTTTTGCTGTAATTTTTGCTTACAGAAAAATATTAAAATAGTATTTTAATATCCACATACAACTTAAAAGAGTCTTAAATTAATTATAAGAATCATGTAATTTATTTTTAAGGGCAGTGGAGGGAGACTGAAGCTGCCTTTGCTATTTATAGCCTTTTAATTCCAATTACTTTCAGTTTTGCAGTCCGCTCAATTCTTTTAATTGTTTGATTTATATCCATGATTACAGTTTTTTTCATTGGCCCATAGGCGTGAATTAATTTTTTATTAGACAAAGCTACAGCAACGTGACCCTTCCAATAGATAATATCGTTCTTTTTTATATTTTTTAATTTGATGTTTTTTCTGAAATACTTAACCTGATCCTTGGCATCTCTAGGACAGAATCTATTATTAAAATTCAAAAATATTTGTACAAGCGCCGAACAATCAATTCCTTTAAAAGATTTACCACCCCATTTATATTTTATATTTTTAAAAGAGGTTATTTTTCTAAAAGGATCTTTTTCTTTATATGCAACAGGTTTAACATCATCCTTTTTTAGCCATCCATTTGCAAATTTTAAAAATTTTGAATTGTTTTCAATTGTTTTAATTTTAGAACCAAAGGTAATTTCATTTTTTTTTATTCTATTCGGAAATTTAAAAATTTTTGCCTTTAAAGAAATTACTTTATGCGTAGGTTTTAAAAAATTAGAGTATTTTTTATTTAATATGTAACCTTTATAATTATCTTCTTTAATTTTAATTTTTAGCCATTTTTTTGATCTCTTAGATATAGAAAAGCTATCGCCATAAATCATCTGGGTAACAATCTCAGATTTTACCGAAGGTTTCTTATAAAGATTTATTACTGAGAAATTATTTGTAAAATATTTAGTCATTTAAATTAAGTTTATGTCTTATCATGTAAAGAAATATAAGAGATGGTATCACCATTAAAGCTGTGATTATAAAAAAAATACCCCAGTCTCCATTTAACCAATCCACCAAAGCGCCAGATGATGCCGCTAAAGTTGTTCGTCCCGCTGTACCAATCGATGCTAATAAAGCATATTGAGTTGCAGTGTAAGTTCTATCTACTAACATTGAAATGAAAGCAACAAAGGCAACCGTGGCAAAGGCTGCTGCCATATCATCAAATATTACTGCGATAGCAAATAATAATTCTGATTTCCCTGACCATGCTAATAAAGAAAAAAGTAAATTTGTTGAGGCCATCAGTATTCCTGAAACAAACATAGCTTTTATCACACCAGATCTAATAGCGAATAAACCACCTAACAGTGTAAATATTACTGTGGTCATCCACCCAAGACCTTTAGAGTATAATGCTATATCTGTCTTAGTAAAACCAATTTCCTTATAAAAAATTACCGACATTCTACCAAGAAAAGCCTCCCCGATTTTAAAAAGAAAAATAAAAGCTAATATTGCTAAAGCAATATTAAAACCATTTTTTTTAAAAAAGCTTATAATAGGACCCGCAACTGTTCCAGTAAGCCATGCAATGGTTTTTGTTAAAAAATTTGAAGTACCTAATTTATTTTCAATCATCTTGTCAGTTATTTTTTGAGACTCGCTTCTATCTGTTTGTAAAACTTCGTTTATAAACATTAAACCAATGTTACAGGCTATAATTACAGCACCCAGAACCAAAAAAGTCATTTGCCAATAATTTTCAAACCCAAGATTTTGAAAGAATTCTGCTGAAGTAAGAGCAACTACTCCGCCTAATTTATACCCAGTCCACCAACCTACAACCGCCATTGCGGCACCAGCTTGCATAGATTTTCCTTCACTCTCTCCAATTTGTTCAATTCTTAATGCATCAACAGTTATATCTTGAGTGGCTGAAGCAATTGCAATTATCAGACCAACACTTATAACTAACGCTAAATTTGTAGTGGGATTAATTACACTCCAAAATATTAAACTTATGAGGATGATAGATTGCATTAAAACGATCCATCCACGTCTGTGACCAATTTTATTTGTTAACCAAGGAATTCTAACTCTATCTATAATTGGAGCCCATAAATAATTGAAAGCATAAACAGCAAAAATTAGCCCAGCCCAACCAATTGTGCTTCTGCTTAAACCGTCTTCTTTTAACCAAAGGCTTAAACTACTGCCAATAATAACCCATGGAAAACCACTGATCGCACCAAGTAATAAAATTTTGATCATTCTAATATCAAAATAAACAGAGAAAGTTTCAGCGAGTGTTTGTTTTTTATATATTTCCATAATTTAATTTCTCCAAAAAGAGGGAAAGAAAAGTACTAGGACTGCAAATAACTCTAATCTACCAAGCAACATTCCAATTGCTAAGATCCACTTTGATAAATCAGGTAAACTTTTATAATTACCATCCGGCCCAATTATTTCACCTAGACCAGGCCCGACATTTGAAATTGAACTTGCGGCACCAGATATAGATGTTACAAAATCTAATCCACTTACAGATAAAAGCATTGCAATTATTAAAAATATAAACAAGAAAGAGAAAATGAAGATTATCACAGATCTAATAAAATCATCTGAAATTTTTTGATTATTATATTTATTAATGGCAATACTATTAGGGTAAATAAGTTTTTTGACTTGGTTTTTTAAAAAAATTAAAAGCATTTGTAGTCTAAAAATTTTAATACCACACGCAGTAGATCCTGCGCATCCACCTATGAACATTAAAAATAAGAAAAAAATTAAAGAAAACTTTCCCCAAAGGCCAAAATCATCAGTCACATATCCTGTACCAGATAAAATAGAAATTACATTAAATGAAGAAATTCTTATTTTATCTAATAAACTACTTTCGTAATTTATAAATAGCAGATACAAAAACATTATTAATATAGAAAAAAGCAATAAATAGATCAGACCCTTTATTTGTACGTCTTGAAAAAAAATTTTGTGGTTTCCTTGAGAAAATTTTAAATACGATATAAAAGGTACACTTCCCAAAATAATAAATACACTTGCTACAATTTCTATATTAGGGTTTTTAAAAAAACCAATAGAGTCGTTGTGAGTTGAAAAACCACCAGTAGCAATAGTAGTCATAGCATGACAAACGCTATCAAAAATTGTCATACCAAAGAGCCAGTAAAAAAAAACACAAAATAGTGTAAGAATTATATATGTTGAAATTATAATAGCTGCTACCTCAATAGTTCTAGGTAAAATCTTTTCTGTTGTATCTGGCCCCTCCATCTTAAAAAGCTGCATGCCGCCTACTTTAAGAAGAGGTAAAATAGTTATGGCCATTACTACAATACCTATTCCACCTAACCACTGCATGATCGCACGCCATAACAGAATACTTTTTGGGCTATTATCTAGATCAGAAATAATTGTTGCGCCTGTAGTTGTGATACCGGACATGCTCTCAAAAAAAGCATCACTGAAAGAGAACGATTGATTAGATAATATGAATGGCAGGCTTCCGAATAGAGCAACCATAACCCACGCTAATGTTGAAAATAAAAAAGTCTGTCTTAAATTTAATTTAAATTCCTTTTCAAGATTAGCCAATATACATAAAATACCAATGAATATTGTAACAAATGAGGATGATATAAAACTATGACTATTTTCTTTATTTAAAATTTGCATTGAATAGGGTGCCAACATAGAAAGTCCCAGCACTATTAATAGTACACCAATTAAGAAAAAGACTGTTTTATTACTAGTCATAAAAATGGAGATTATTTAAATAGATTAAAAATTCAACTTAATATAAGGCAATTATAACTGTATTTTGCGCATAAAATTTAATAAACAATTACTATGCTAGATAACAACTTAATTCAATCTACATCATCTTGGCCTTTTGTTGAAATTAGAAAATTATTAAAAGACAGAAAAGATATCATTAATAAAAAAAATAAAATTACCTTTCAAACTGGATATGGACCGAGCGGTTTACCTCATATTGGAACTTTCGGTGAAGTTGCTAGAACATCTATGATGATAAATGCTTTAAACCATATAGAAAAAATTGATCATGAGCTTATAACATTTTCTGACGATATGGATGGTTTAAGGAAAGTTCCTGACAATATTCCTAACGACCAAGTTTTAAAAGATAATTTAGGAAAACCGTTAACAAATATACCAGACCCATTTAAAAAATATAAAAGCTTTGGAGAGCATAATAATGAAATGCTTAAAGAATTTTTAAATAAGTTTAATTTTAAGTTTGTTTTTAAAAGTTCAACAGAAAATTATAAAAAAGGAGTTTTTAACAACTCGCTTATGAGAGTTTTAGAAAAATATGATGATATAATGAATATAATTTTACCTACTCTTAGGGAGGAGAGAAAAAAAACATATTGTCCGTTTTTACCTATTTGTCCAAAATCAGGAAAAGTATTGGAAGTACCGTTGTTAGAAAAGAATAAAAAAACTGGTAAGGTAGTTTTTGACAATAAAGGAGAAAGAATAGAAACAAATATTTTAGATGGGAACTCTAAACTTCAATGGAAGGTAGACTGGGCCATGAGATGGTTTACTTTTGATGTTGATTTTGAAATGTACGGCAAAGACCTTACTGAGAGTGCTATCTTATCCAACAAAATTTGCAAGACACTTGGAAAAAACCCTCCCAACGGCTTTGCGTATGAACTCTTCCTAGACGAAAAAGGAGAAAAAATATCAAAGTCGAAAGGAAACGGAATTTCTATTGAACAATGGTTAAGATATGCATCACCAGAGAGCTTGTCTCTTTATATGTACCCTAACCCAAAAAGAGCTAAAAAACTTTATGCAGAAGTTGTTCCTAAAACAGTCGACGAATATTTAACAAGTATTGAAAAATATCCAGGTCAAAAAGATAAAGATCAAGTTTTAAATCCAGTTTGGCATGTGCACAATGGCAAACCGCCATCAGAAAAAATAGTAATGTCATTTTCAATGTTGTTGAATTTAGTTGGATCTAGTAACGCAGATAATAAAAAAATTCTATGGAAGTTTATAAATAGATTTCATCAAGAGATAAAACCTAAAGATTATCCTATTTTAGACGGTCTGACTGAATATGCCATAAATTATTTTAAAGACAAAGTTGAACCGAATAAAAAATTTAAAAAACCGTCACCTAACGAGAGGAAAGCATTAGAAAACCTTATTTTAAAATTATCTGAAATTAAACAAGATTTAAAACCAGAAGAAATTCAAACGATTGTATATACAGCTGGGAAAGAAAATGGTTATGAGGAAAACCTAAGAGATTGGTTTAAATTAATTTATGAAGTTGTATTTGGAGAAGAAAATGGTCCTAGGATGGGATATTTTGTCAGTTTTTTTGGATTGAAAGAGACAATTGAATTAATGAAAGATAAGATAAATAATTAATGTTTTCAATTTTAAGACCTTACATATTTACGCTAGACCCAGAAGCAGCTCATGATTTAGCTATTAAATCTTTAAAAATAAATATTCTTCCAAAAAGTTTTTTCAAAGTTGAAAGCGAGGAAATGCTTGAGACAAAACTTTTAGGTAAGAAGATTTCAAATCCAATTGGTTTGGCAGCTGGTTTTGATAAAAGTGCTGAAGTTTATAATTCTCTTTTTAAATTTGGCTTTGGTTTTATCGAGGTAGGCACTGTAACTCCAAAACAGCAGTTGGGAAATCCTAAACCAAGAATATTTAGACTGGAGCAAGATCAGGCTTTAATTAATCGTCTAGGGTTTAATAATCATGGATCAGAAACTGTCTCAAAACGAATATTGGATAATCAGCCAGATGGTTTTTTAGGCATTAACATTGGACCAAACAAAGAGACAAAAAATAAAGAAGATGATTACTATATTTGTCTTTCAAGACTTGGAATGTACGCTGGATACATAACAATTAATATTTCCTCTCCGAACACCGAAGGTTTAAGAGATTTCCATGATCAGGGTGAAATGAAAAAACTTTTAACTGGCATAAATAAAATTTTAAAAGAAAAAAAAATTAACTGTCCAATAGTGATAAAAATATCACCAGATATTAATGATAATGAAATTAGTAAAATAGTTGAACTAGTGAGTAGTCATAAAATACAAGGTATAATAGTATCTAATACAACAGATAGTAATCGCGATAATCTCTCTGATATTAAAAAGCATGAAGTTGGCGGATTATCAGGACAACCACTTAGAGATATTTCAACAAATTTAATTAAAAAATTCTATAAAGAAACCAAGGGCAAGATCAAGATAATTGGAGTAGGCGGTGTGGACTCCGGAGAAAGTGCTTTTGAAAAAATAACAGCAGGCGCTGATGCGGTTCAACTATATACAGGTATGGTTTACAAAGGGCCGGGCATTGTTAAAGAGATTAAAAAGGACTTAATATCGATTTTAAAAAAAGAAAATCTCAAAAATGTTAGTGAAGCAGTTGGAATTAACGCTTGACCCCGATGTATACAAGAATTATATAACACCAGGAAAAAATTATGTCTAAAAGATGCGAATTAACAGGAATATCACCCTTAAAAGGTCATAACGTTAGCCACGCTAAAAATAAAACTAAAAGAAGATTTTTACCAAATTTAAAGAAGGTTACTTTTAGAAGCGATATTTTAAAAAAAGATATTAAATTAAATGTAGCTAACGCTGCTTTAAGAACAGTAGATTTTAAAGGTGGTTTAGATAAGTTTTTAATATCAGCAAAAAACGCTAAACTATCAAAAAAAGTTAAAAAAATTAAGGCTTCAATTTCAGCAAAATCATAATTTTCCAATGAATTTATTTTACAAGCTCTCTCTTTTAATGGGTTTGGTTGTAGTCATTTCAAACTACTTAGTTCAATTTCCAATTCAATATTTTGGATTAAATAAAATTTTAACTTATGGCGCTTTTAGTTACCCAATCACTTTTTTAATAACAGATTTAGCAAACCGCGCTTATGGTAAATTAGTAGCAAGAAAAATTGTGTATATAGGATTTGCTATTGGCGTTCTTTTAACATTATTTGTATCAACTAATTATTCAGATATTATTTCTATAAGAATTGCTATTGGTTCTGGAGTTGGATTTTTTATTGCTCAAAATTTAGATGTTCAAATCTTTGACTCTTTAAGAAAAAAAGTATGGTATGCAGCTCCCTTCACGTCATCAATAATTGGATCTATTTCTGATACGTTAATATTTTTTTCAATTGCCTTTTATGCAACGGGAATACCGTGGGTGACTTTAGCTTTTGGAGATTTAGCAGTTAAGTTGTTTATAGCGTTGGCAATGTTAATTCCATTTAGATTGCTAATTGATAAAATAAAAGACTTTTCGGAAAGCTCGGTTTCAGAAATAAAGAATTAATGAATTGTTTTCTTGTTCTTTTCGACAAATAAGTCAGTTAGCTGATTAATCATTACATCACCTAAATCTTGAACATCTGTAATTTTTACAGCTTGATTATAGTATCTTGTAACATCATGGCCTATACCAATAGCTAATAATTCAATGTTTGTTTTATTCTCAATCCATTTGACTGTTTTTTTAAGGTTAGACTCTAGATAGTCACTGGTATTCGTTGACAAAGTAGAATCGTCTACTGGAGCTCCGTCTGAGATAACCATTAGGATTTTTCTTTCCTCTTTTCTCCTATTCATTTTGTTGTAAGCCCATTTAAGTGCTTCACCATCAATGTTTTCTTTTAATAAACCTTCTTTAAGCATTAGACCCATGTTATTTTTAGCCTGTCTCCAAGGTGTGTCCGCTGATTTATAAATAATGTGTCTGAGATCATTTAATCTCCCCGGTAAAGTTGGTTTGTCATTTTTCATCCATTTTTCTCTAGAAGATCCTCCCTTCCAATGTTTTGTAGTAAAACCAAGTATCTCCACTTTAACTGCACATCTTTCTAATGTTCTTGATAGTATGTCTGCGCAGATCGCTGCTACTGAAATGGGTTTACCTCTCATTGAACCTGAGTTATCAATTAAAATTGTTACCAACGTATCTTTAAATTCAATGTCTTTTTCTTTTTTAAAAGATAAAGAATTAAATGGGTCCATAATTATTCTTGGTAATTTTGATGTATCTAATAAACCTTCTTCAAGGTCAAAGTTCCAAGATCTATTTTGTTTAGCTAAAAGTTTTCTTTGTAATTTGTTTGCAAGTTTAGAAATGAAATTTTTAAGTTGTAATAATTGTTGATCTAAATTTTTTCTTAGTCTTGTCAGTTCTTCAGTATTCTCCAATTCCTCTGCTTTAATAATTTCATCAAATTCTTCAGTGTAGGTTTTATAATTTATGTCACCTAAAGCACTCTTTCCCTTTTTTCTTAAATCTGGTTGAGAGCTGTCTTCTATTTCAACGTCTTCCTCAGCTTGGTCGGATTCTTTGGCCTCATTTTCAAGATCAGGCAAACCAGAGTCTATAGACATTTCTTCCTGCTTATCCTCTTTTTCTTTTGCCTGTTTTTCCTGATTATCCGGTTTATTTTGCTTATCGTCATTATTTTGTTCGTCATCTTTTTTTTCTTCTTCATCTAGATTTTCATCAAGATTCATATCTGAAATAAGTTCAGAAATAAGGGAATTAAACTTTTCTTGATCTAAGGTTAACTTATTTAATTGACCGATTTTATTTTTAAATTTCTCATTTAAATCCTTTTTGTATGATTTTAATTTTTTATCGATTTGACTATTATTCCCAAAATCAAGAATTTTTGTTCTTAAATAATTTTCAAAAGACTCAACAATTTTATCCTCACTGCTTTTAAGATCTAAACCATTTACTCTCTCTTTGTAAAAAGTTTCAATATTGCTTTTAATTCCTTTGAAATAGCTAGTTCCAATTTTTTCACATCTAATTTTTTCCGAAATTCTATATAACTGTTTAGATATATTTCCATTAGGCTCAAATTGTTTAAATGTTTTTGGATTAGAAAATCTATGTCTCAAAGATTTTGAATCAGCTATTGCCCTTATTTGATTATAATTCAATTTATTATTAACGGAGCTTAGTTCTGGCAGTCTAATTGTGTTTGTTTTTGATTTGGAGCTATCGTTACCAAAAGAAACTTCAATTTTTTCTGAATTTGATAATGATCTTACGGTGGAACTTATTGCAGTTTTAAAATCAGCTATTTTTTCTTTTTTATTTTCCACTTTATAAAGTGATGTTAATAGAAGACTCTGGAAGATCTTCGCCAAAACATCTCTGGTAATACTCAGAAATTATTTTTTTCTCTAACTCATCACATTTATTTAAAAATGTTGTTCTAAAAGCGTATCCTTGATCTTTAAATATACTTGTATTCTCCGCCCAATGTAAAACTGTACGAGGACTCATAACAGTGGAGATATCACCATTTATAAATCCTTTTCTTGTGAGGTCAGCGACTTTTATCATGTTTGATAAAAGCTCTTTTCCTTCTTTATTATTTAAGCTTTTATTTTTTGCTAAAACAATTTCTAATTCTTTTTCAAATGGCAGATAATTTAATGTAGAAACTATGTTCCATCTATCCATCTGACCTTGGTTAATTTGTTGTGTACCGTGATATAAACCAGACGTGTCTCCTAAGCCAACAGTGTTTGTTGTAGCGAAAATTCTAAATAAATCGTGCTGTTGCAAAACTTTATTTTTATCTAATAAAGTAAAGTTACCTTCGCTTTCCAAAACTCTTTGGATAACAAACATAACATCTGGTCTCCCTGCATCGTACTCATCAAACACTAATGCAATAGGATTTTGGATTGACCAAGGCAAGATACCTTCTTTGAATTCAGTAATTTGCTTTCCATCTTTTAATACAATAGCATCCTTGCCAATAAGATCTATTCTACTTATATGACTGTCTAAATTTACTCTAACACATGGCCAATTAAGTCTTGCGGCCACCTGTTCTATGTGAGTAGATTTTCCTGTTCCATGATAACCTTGTATCAAAACTCTCTTATTAAAAGAAAATCCAGCCAAGATTGCTAGAGTCGTGTCTTTATCAAATTTATAATCAGGATCTATTTTTGGCACGTATTCATTTTTTTTTGAAAAAGCAGCTACTTGCATATCACTTTCAAAACCAAAAGTTTGTTTTACTGATAATTTTATGTCAGTTTTTTGTAAAAGTTGTTCCATGCTCATTTTTTTCCTAAAGTTTTTTTAAGTTGACTATAAGCTAAGGTAATTTTTTTTAATTTATCCTCAAATTTTTTATTTCCTTGGTTTTTATCAGGATGATACTTTTTTACAAGCTCTTTGAATTTGGAGTGAATTTGTTCCCATTTTACCTGCTCATTTAACTCCATAACTTGTAGTGCATCTTTGTCTTGTTGAGAAACCTTTGTCTTCTTAAAATCTCTGAAATTTGAACTTTTGAAAATATTTAATTTATCATCCAAAGCGTTGTTCCACAAAATACTAAAAAAATTATCCGATGATCCAAAAGTTTTTGTAGATTTATGCCATGTTAGATCAGACTTAATAAAAAATTCTATTTCTTGATCATTCATATTTTCAAAATAATTCCAATTTTTATTAAAAATTTTTATATGATTTAAGCATAGTAATCTGTATTTTTTACTATTATCTTTCTCAATTGGCGCCTTGTAGGCCCCAGTTTCATTACAATTTTCCCAATCACAAATTATTTTCATTGGATAATTCTATATAGTAAAATTAAATTAATGAAAAATTATTTTGAAGAAATTCGATCAAAATTAATTAAAGAAATAGAATTAGAAGATATTAAGATTGTTGATAATTCTCATTTACATAAAGGGCATAAATCTTATTCTTCTGATAAATTTCATTTACATTTGAAAATTAAGTCCTTGTATCTTAATTCTTTATCTAGAGTTAGCGCTCAAAAAATAGTTATGAAAGTTTTGAGTAATGACTTAAAAACAAAAATACATGCTTTAGAGATCAGTATTGAGAAATAGTTTTAGCCAACGACTTAATATTTTGTATTGACAGTTTACTTTTATTTGGGAGTAAAGTTTTTCCTATTCTTTTAATTAAAATAAAATTAATTTTATCATCATTATTTTTTTTATCATTTTTTAGATAAGGAATTAATTTTATTAGAGTTTTATAATTTGCATATTTAGTAAATGTATAGTCCAGTTTATTTTGAATATATATTTTTTTTATACTCTCTAAGGTTTTAACTGAACATACTTTTTTTATAACAGAAAGTTTAGTTGCTAAAATCATGCCTGATAAAACAGCTTCACCATGAGAAATTTTTTTTGAAAAATTATTTTTTACTTCAATTGCATGCGCAAATGTATGTCCAAAATTTAAAATCATTCTCAAATTTTTTTCGTTAACATCTTTGTTTACAAAGTGCATTTTTATCTCACAGCTCTTCTTAATTGCATATGTTAATTCCTTGGGTTTTCTTTCAATAATAAATTGTGAATTTTTCTTCAACCAATCGAAAAATTTCTTATCTTTTATTATTGCATGTTTTAAAATTTCAGCGAAACCACAGACCATTTCTTTTTTTGGCAAAGAATTTAAAAAAGTAGTATCACTAATTACTAATTTTGGTTGATAAAATGTACCGACTAAGTTTTTTCCATAACTAGAATTAATGCCAGTTTTACCACCAATAGCCGAGTCTACTTGAGCAAGAAGTGTAGTAGGAATATTAATAAAATTCATTCCTCGTTTAAAAAGGCTTGCAATAAACCCAGTCACATCACCGGTTATACCTCCACCCACACAAATTATTATATCTGAACGGTTAAAGTTTTTAGATAATAATATTTTTAAATAACGATTAACGCTTATAAAAGATTTATTTTTTTCATTTGCATTGAATGGGAGTATAAAAACTTTATACTTCTTTAATATTTTTTTTAGATGTCCTTTGAATTTTTGTGGGACTTTTTTATCGATCATTAATGCTACCTTTTCTGCATTAGGACATATTGATTTTATTTTTTTTGGTAAAATATTTATTATATTCTCTCCTATTAAAACTGAATAATTTCCTTTTTGATTTATAAATTTAATTTGTTGATTTTTCATATAAGCCTAATATTTTCTTCACTATCTCCTCAGTTTTGAGTGAGTTACATTTAATTCTATAATTAGCCTCATTATAGATTTTTTTTCGTTCAAAATAAATTTTTTTGATAGTTTCATTTATATTTTTTTTATCTAAAAGGGGTCTTAGATTATTTTTTTTTAATCTTTGCACTAAGATTTCCAGAGGCACATCTAACCAAAAACTCACAGACATTTTTTTTGTATTTCTTCTTATTGAATTGTTAATAAATGCACCGCCACCTAAGGAAATTACAGCATTACTTCTTTTAAGCTCAGATAAGACGGTATTATTCTCTATCTTTCTAAAATAATTTTCACCTTTGCTCTTAAATATTGAACCTATCGTTTGACCCTCTTTAATTTCAATAAGTTTATCAACATCTATAAATTTATAATTTAATTTCTTAGCTAAATTTCTGCCTATAGTAGTTTTTCCCACTCCCATCATACCGGTCAAAGTAAGGTTTTTACCCAATTTAGCATCCTTTTTGATTTTGATTTTTCATAAATATGTCTTATTTATTGAGTTTAAATAAATTCTTAAAGTATGCAACTTAAATACAATAGACAGCCTAGTTTAGGTAATTCAATAGTGAAAACTTTAATTAAGTTATTGCTAGCTATTATTGTTTTTATCTTTGCGATTTTTTTAATTGAAAAAATAAGTTTTCCGAGCCCAGAAAAAAAATATCAAATCGATGTAACTGATGAAATTAAAAAACTTTAATTTTTTACTCAGTTTAATAATTTTTTTCTCTTTCACTCATTTAGCAAGTGAAGAGAAAATTGATATTTGGAATAATAAAAAAAAAAATACTATTGAGACATCTAATGCAAAAGAAAAAAGCAAAGATGAGGAAATAAAAAAAAATTCAAACAATAATTCCTCTCAAACTATCAAAGCTTTAGAAAAAATTAAAATCGAAGAGACTTCATCAATTCAAACAAATGAACAAACTGTTTATGGTATTTATGAACCAGCGAATTACAACCTTGACTTAAACATGTGGTCTGCAACTAAAGCGGAAGATTTAAAGTCTAGTTTAAAAAGATTGAATAAAATAAATCTTTCAAAATCATCTAATCAGATACTAGAAATAATATTGTTTTCATTTGCCTACCCACCAGCCGGCATGACTGATAAAGAATTTGTGGATTTAAAAGTTCAATGGCTTATACAAAATGACCGCACAGATCTTATAGAAAAATTTCTTAAACAAAATGATCAATTCGGAAGTAAAAGTAAGGCCGTTCAATACCTAGTTGACAAAAACATTGCTAGCGCGAATATAAAAGAAGGTTGTGAAAAAATTGGATTTATTGATGCTAAAATAAAAGATGCGTATTTAGAAAAGTTTAAGATTTATTGTCTGATATTTAATAATAAAAAATCAGAGGCTCAATTATTACTAGACTTGCTTCGTGAACAGAAACAGTCAAGCAAATTCTATGATGATAAAATTAATTTCCTTCTAGGAGTAACAGACAAAACTAATAATAAGATAAATGAAAAAAATCTTTTAAATTTTTACTTATCAAGTATTACAATAGAAAATTTTAAATACGAGCCTACAAAAAAAACCAAACCAGAAATTTGGAATTATTTAAATTCTGCAAATTTAATAAAATTAGAGGACTTATCTGATAAAGATAAATTAAAAGAATTAGAATTAGCTGCAAATAACAATAAATTGGATAAAAATAAAATTTTTGAAATTTATAAACAAATCCCTTTTAATTTGAACACTTTGATTTTTGCAAAAAATAACTATCAATCCTTAAATGATAGTGATGCCAGGGCTTTAATTTATCAAAAATATTTATTATCAGACTCGAATGATTCAAAAATTGAGTATTTATTTTTGTTAGAGGAATTATTTAAAAAATCAAATTTAATAAATATCTATTCAGATTATTTGAGTAAAAAAATTAAAGAAATTGGAGTAGATAATTTACCAGAAAGATATAAAGAGGTGGCTACATCTAGGCTTATCGAGAGTAATAATAGCTCTTCAAAAAAAATTAGATATAACGATAAAATACTCCATCAATCAAAAATTATTAAATACTTTTTAGAGGGTGAAAATAAGAAAAAAACTCAAAAAGATATTGATAAAATTTTCAAAAAAATTTTGAAAAATAAAAAATATTTTATCTCAGCAAAAGATCTTGCTTTGGTGGACTCGCTTATCAAAGATGATTTTTCTTTACCACAAAATTTTAAATATGAGGAATTATCAAAAAAATTTGATGTACCAAAAAATTTATTAGAATTAATTGATAATAATCAAAAAGCATTTTTAGCTTTAAAGATTGTAGAGATCATTGGTGAAGATGAGCCATATGAACTTGATCCAGAAACTATATATTTTGTAACCAATCTTTTAAACAAAATGGATTTAATGATAATAAGAAATAAATTTTTAAACTCTGCCCTACCATTACGAACCTAATTAGAATATAATTTTTACATGACGATAAGAAAAATTTTGACTGAACCAGATCCATTTTTGAGACAAAAATCGGAAAAAGTAGAATTCGTTAATGATGAAATAAGAACATTAATGGATGATATGCTTGAAACTATGTACGCAGCACCGGGTATTGGTTTAGCAGCCATACAAATAGGTGTTGCTAAAAGAATAATTGTAATTGATTTAGCAAAAGATGGTGAAAAAAAAAATCCGTATTATTTTGTTAATCCTGAAATCATAAGTAATTCAAGTACAGATGCTTTATATGAAGAGGGCTGCCTATCAGTTCCTGGCCAATTTGCAGAAATTAGTAGACCAAATAAATGCAAAGTAAAATTTTTAAATTATTTTGGAAAAGAGCAAATTATAGAAACAAACGGTCTTCTCGCAACTTGTATTCAACATGAAATAGATCATTTAGAGGGAATACTGTTTATAGATTACTTATCAAAATTAAAAAAAAACATGATAATCAAAAAACTTTCTAAGCATAAAAAATCACTAGAAAGAATCGTTGTTTAGTTTTAATGACATCTAAAATTTTATTTATGGGAACCCCAGAATTTTCTGTTCCTATTTTAAAGTCTTTAAATCTTAAACATCAAATTTTATCTGTTTATACTCAACCACCCAAGAAAAAATCTAGAGGTCAAAAATTAATTAAGTCACCGGTTCACTTAGAGGCAGAAAAATTAAATTTACCCGTGAGATTTCCAGAAAATTTTAATAATGAGACTGATTATAAATTTATTAAAGAGACTGATGTAAATTTTGTGATTGTAGTTGCTTACGGACAAATAATACCAGAAAAGTTTTTGAATATAAAAAATTTAATATTTTTGAACGTTCATGCCTCGCTACTCCCAAGATGGAGAGGTGCAGCTCCTATTCAAAGGTCTATAATGGAAATGGATAAGGAAACTGGAATTTCTATTATGAAAATCATTTCAAAATTAGATGCAGGACCTTATATTTTACAAAAAGCCACTAATATAAATTTAAAAGATAATTTTTTATCTTTAAGCAGTAGGCTTTCTAAAATTGGCGCAAAACTTATATTAGATGCTTTATCATTATTTGAAAAAAATGAAGCACAGTATATAGAGCAAGAGGAAAAATTTGTAACATACGCAAAAAAAATTAATAAAAAAGAGTCCGAGATTAATTGGAACTATACCGCACAAAAGATAATTGCAAAAATAAATGGTTTAAATCCCTATCCTGGAGTTTGGTTTAAACATAACGGAAATAGAATTAAAATTATAGAGGCAGAAATTTCAGACAAGCAGGGAGAAAATGGAAAAGTTCTAACAGATGAACTCGTTGTAGGCTGTGAGGACAAATCTATAAAAATTAATTTAATTCAAAAAGAAGGAAAAAACGTACTTGATACTAAAAGTTTTTTGACTGGATATAAGATTTCAAAAGGAGAAATGCTTATTTAATGCACAATTATCAGATAATTGTTGAGTATTTAGGAACCAATTATATTGGATGGCAAATTCAAAAAAAAGGTTATTCAATCCAATCAGAAATTGAAAAAGCCTTAACAAAAGTATTAAAGACAAAAATAAAAATTAATGGTTCAGGCCGCACGGATGCCGGAGTCCATGCTAAAGGGCAGAGTGCGAATTTTAAATGTGCTTATAAGATTAATAATAAACTTAAGTTTTTAAATTCTGTGAATTTTTTTTTAAGAAAAAAAGCAATTTCCATTATCAAGGTTACAAAAAAAAAAATTAATTTCCACGCTCGTTATTGTGTAAAAAAAAAATTATATAAATACATAATTCATAATCGGTCAACTATCTCGCCCATGAATGTAAATAGATCTTGGTTAATTAAAAATAAACTAGATATAGACATGATGAAAAAAGGAATTAAATTTTTTGTGGGAACTCATAATTTTATCTCAATGAGATCATCTTCATGCACAGCAAAAAATCCTGTTAAAACTATAACTAAAGCTGAAGTAAAAAAAAGGCAGGATGAAATAATTATAGTCTTTGAATCAAAATCTTTTCTTCAAAGACAAGTTAGATCAATGGTGGGTTGCTTAAAATATGTTGGAGAGAATAAATGGAAACCAGAAAAAATCAAATCTGTGATTAAATTAAAAAAAAGAGAGCTTTGCGCTCCACCAGCTCCACCAGATGGTCTTTATTTAGAAAAAGTATTTTATTAGTTTTTAATTATTTTTAAATAATCTTTTTCAATTTTTGACCAGGTAAACTTATTGATAAAACTCAAAGATTTCTTAGACATTCGATTACTTAATTTTTTATTATTTTTAAATTTGATAATTTTTTCAATTAGCTCAGTATCATCTTTATAACTAATTACATTATTGTTAAAGTTGTGCGAAACTTTATTTGAACATATAACTGGCAAACCATATGACATATATGATAAAATTTTTCCTTGGACACCTGATGCTATTTTTAAGTTCGCAAGCCCACAAAAAGATCCTTTTATAAACTTACCTAAATCTTTTTGTATACCCCAGCACTTAATATTACGATTGAATGAAAGAAAAAATTTATCAAAATTATTAATATCTCCTACGATTTCAAATTTTATGTCTGGAATTCTTTTCTTTAATCTTGGAAGAATACTGTTTACAAAATTTTTTACTGCTAGAATATTTGGCAAATATTTAAGATTACCTATGAACAAGATCTTTTTATTATTTTCAGAAAATAAATACTTTTTCTTAATTTTCTCTATCGAGATATTAATATGAATTATTTTCTTTATAAAAGTTCTATCGATTTTTTTTATTTCGTTCTTTGAAAATAAGATAATTTTATCAAAATTTTTGAATATTTTTTTTTCAATTCTTTTGATAAGAAGACTTTCAATAAAATAAACATACTTTAAAGGATTAAAAATTTTTAAATTATAAAATGTTTGTTCGTAGTTAGATGAGTATAAGTCACCCATTTCAATAATTTTTTTTCCATAATAGTTTTCAGGAAGATATTGACTTGATCTAATGTGGTAAAAAAATATTAAATCATAATCAAAAGCATTGTTATTAATAAAATTTTGCATTTCACTAGAGTAAAAAAGACCAAATTGAATTGGCTTTAGAAAAAATAAAGATTTTAGAGCAAAGAAGACTTTAAGAAAAAAAATTGGCTCCTTAAAAATAAAGATATTTTTTCTGGATAAGTTTTTCTTTTCACCCAAAGTTACGATATCTAGTTTATTGGTTTTTTTTAGAGTATTTATAATTTTCTTTGATCCGATTACATCTCCAGAATATCTATTAGAAAATGGATTTCTTGTTGAAATAAAAAGAATTTTCTTCATTTTTTTTATTTTTTTTTTTTATTTTTTTTATTTTTTTTTATTCTCCATCTAGAACCTTCTCTCACTATATAACCGCAACAATTATTTGCACCGCAACGGCAAGGATAATTTTTATAGTCTTCATCATACCCAAATCCATAATCGTAAGAAAACTCTTCTCCTTTTTGAATATCTTTTATTGCATGCACCCATACTTTTAGGCCGGCACCTGTTACCTCACAATTAGGATTGCAAGAATGATTAATCAGTCGTGCAGTGTTGAATTTGAAATCTCCATCTAAATCGTATTTTTTGTTTAAATTAAAAAGATAAATAGCTTTATTATTATCATATTTAGGATTTTCTTCTGCTTCTCGTCTCGTAATGACCTTACCTTTATACTCTATTACTTTAGTTCCTTTTTTTATATCTTTATTATCTTATATAACTAAATTATCTATTTTAGATCTTCTAACTCTATAGGGCTTCACTAAAAATAATCCTCAAGGATATTTTGATATATTTTAGTTAAATTTTTTAAATCTTTTAACGAAACGCATTCATCAACTTTATGCATCGTTTTATTTACCAAACCAAATTCGAGACAAGGTGAAATTTTTCTAATAAATCTTGCATCAGAAGTACCACCAGTTGTTGAAAATACAGGCGTTATTTTAGTAACTTTTTTTATTATATTTCTAGCCATATAAATAGTTCTGTTTGGCTTTGTAATAAAAGACTCACCACTAACATGAAAATCTATTTTAAACTTACACTTATTTTTTTTACTCAAATTTTTGACTATAGAATAAATTTTTTTCTTCAAACTGCTGGAGGTGTGAAGATTATTGAACCTTACATTGAATTGGGCTTTAGCAATTGAGGGAATAACGTTAGTAGCCTTATTGTCTACATTGAATGATGTAAACTCTAAATTAGATGGTTGAAAATTTTTGTTGCCTTTATCTAATTTTTGCTCATTAAGTTTTTTACATATTTTTACCAAAGTATTTATAGGATTATTAGAAAGATGAGGGTACGCCACATGCCCTTGCGATCCAGAAATCATTATTGTACCTGATATACTTCCACGTCTACCTATTTTAATCATTTCGCCAAGTCTTTTTGGATTAGTAGGCTCTCCCACGATGCAAAAATCTATTTTTTCTCTCTTTTTTTTTAAATATTCGACAACTTTTTTTGTTCCATTTATTGCCAATCCTTCTTCATCTCCTGTGATTAAAAAACTTATAGAACCACTAAATTTTCTTTTTTTCTTTTTCAAAAATTTTTCAACTGCGGACACAAAACAAGCAATGGAGCTCTTCATATCATTTGCACCTCTTCCTATTAAATAATTTTTTTTAACAGTTGGTTTAAAAGGATTTACTGTCCAGTCTTGAATATTTCCTGGAGGCACAACATCTGTGTGTCCAGCATAACATAAATTAGGACTTTTTTTTCCTAATCTTGCATATATATTTTTAATTGGCTTACTTTTTTTGTTTTTATCTTTAAATTCTAAAACTTTACAATAAAAACCAAGCTTTTTTAATTTTTTTGCTAAAAACCCTATTGCGCCCGCATCTGTAGGCGTTACACTTGGAAATTTAATGAGCTCTTTAGCTAATGTAAGTTCGTTAATATTAGGCATTAGTCTCTTAATAGATCGTTAATAGATGTTTTGCTTCTTGTTTTAGAGTCAACTTTCTTAACAATAACTGCACAATATAAAGAAGGTCCATCTGGATTAGATTTATTTGGCAAACTTCCAGGCACCACAACAGAATAGGCTGGTACTTTCCCAAAAGTGATTTCACCTGTCGATCTATCTATAATCTTTGTTGAAGCTCCAATATAAACACCCATTGAAATAACTGCTCCTTCTTCAACCAAAACTCCTTCAGCTATTTCAGATCTAGCGCCTACAAAACAATTGTCCTCTATTATAACCGGGCCCGCTTGAAGTGGTTCAAGCACGCCACCAATCCCAGCTCCACCAGAGATATGACAATTTTTCCCTATTTGCGCGCAAGAACCAACTGAAGCCCACGTATCAATCATTGTACCTTCATCAACGTATGCGCCTAAATTTACAAACGAAGGCATCAGAACTACATTCTTTGCTATAAAAGATCCTTTTCTTACAACGCCATTAGGTACATGCCGGTAACCAGCTTTCTTCCAATCTGTTTCCTTCCACTTTACTGTTTTGCCTGGAACTTTGTCATACCAAGTTGTGTAAGGTCCTTTTGACATTGTCATTTTATTTACTCTAAAGCTTAAAAGAATTGCTTTTTTTATCCATTGATTAACTACCCATGTATTGTTAATTTTATTTGCAACTCTAATATTACCCGAGTCAACTAAATTAATCGTCTCGTTTATTGCATTGATAAGTTTCTTATCAGACTTGGGTCCTATTTTTTCTTTAATTTCAAAACTTTCATTAATGATTTTTTCTAATTTATTTAAGCTCATTTATCTCCTTTAAAAATTTCGCTAAATTATCTATTTTATAGTTAATAAAATCTTCATTCGAATACTTTGCCGCCCAGGGTTCATCATTTTTTATCCAAACTGTCTTCATTCCTAATTCGTAAGCTGGTTTTAAATTTCTTGCTATATCTTCAAAGAATATACAATATTGTGGCTCAATTTTGTAATTTTCTACTAATTTTTTATAAGGTTCTTTAGAAGGTTTTGGAATAAATTCACGATCTCGAATGTCAAAAATTCCATCAAAAAGCCTATCGATTCCAATTTTTTTCGTTACATTTAAAGCATGAGCTCTTGATCCATTAGTAAAAATTATTTTTTTTCCATTCAATTTCTTTATTTCTTCCTCTAAAAACTTATTTTTATTTAAGAAACTAAGATCAACATCATGTACAAATTCTAAAAATTCATCGGCATCAATTTTATGATTTTTGATCATTCCATTTAAAGTAGTATTATACTCCTGAAAATAGCTTTTTTGAATTTTTCTAGCTTCCTGCAAGCTAACATTTAGTTTTTCAGAAATAAATTTTGACATTTTTTTATCTACTTGGTCAAAAACTTTTGTAGCACCATCGTATAAAGTGTTATCTAAATCAAATAACCAGAATTTTATTTTCGATAGGTCTCTCATCTTCTTATTAAAGTCCCGGAACCCTGGTCAGAAAAAATTTCATGTAATATTGAATGTGGTTTTCTTCCATCAAGTATAACGACACCTCTTACTCCATTTTCTACAGCATCAACACAATTCTGTATTTTAGGTATCATGCCGCCCTGAACCACTTTCCATTTAATTAAGTTTTCTAGGTCCAAAGGTTTTATCTCTGAAATTAGTTTTTTTTGGTCATCGTAAACACCTTCAACGTTAGTCATTAATAAAAGCCTTCTAGATTTAAGTTTTTTGGCTATAGCACTTGCTGCTGTGTCCCCATTTATATTATATGTTTGCTGATTAGCCCCTAAACCAAGAGGAGCAACAATGGGAATTTGATTTTGATTAATCGTATTTTCAATTAATTGAGAATTTATTTTATTTGGAATTCCCACATAACCCAATTCCTTCCTTTCAGGCGTAACATCAATAATATTATTTTCTTTTGTATGAAACGATACAGCTTTTGATCCTAGCTTTTTTAAATTTGAAACTATATCATTATTAAAATCAATAAGAACCTTTTCAACAATATTGATAATATTTTCATCAGTTACTCTTAAACCGTCAATAAATTTTGACTCAATTTTCTTTTTTTCTAACTCTCTTTTAATTCTGGGCCCTCCACCATGAACAATAATTAATGATAGTCCTAGTTTACTAAGAATATTAATATCCAAAATAAAATTATTAAACACGTCTCTATCAATTAAGACGTTGCCGCCATACTTAATAACAATTTTTTCTTTCTTGTATTTTGAAACATATTTTTGAACATTATTAATATCCGGAGCTCCTCTTGGCCAAAACTTTTTGATTTCTTCAAGAGAAATATTTTGAGACATTTAATTTGTTTTTACAGTAGTTTGTTTTACAATTACGTACTGTTGAGCAATCGTTAAAATGTTGTTCACAGTCCAATAAACAACTAGACCCGAAGGGAAAGACGCTAAAATAATTGTTAAAAATAATGGAAAGAAGGCAAAAATTTTAGCTTGAATTGGATCTGCAGGAGCCGGGTTTAATTTTTGTTGAACCCACATAGAAGCACCCATTAAAATTGGCCAAATACCAATTATCATAAAACTTGGTGGATCCCATGGTATTAGTCCAAATAAATTAAAAATTGTAGTCGGGTCAGCTGCTGAAAGATCTTTTATCCAACCAAAAAAAGGCTGATGTCTCATTTCTAAAGAAATGAATAACATTTTATATATCGCAAAAAAGAATGGTATTTGAATCAGAACTGGTAAGCACCCTGAAGCAGGATTAATTTTTTCTTTTCTATATAAAGCCATCATTTCTTGTTGTAATTTTACTTTGTCATCCTTATGTAGCTCTTTAAGCCTCATCATTTCAGGTTGAACGGCCTTCATTTTTGCCATCGATTTAAATGAGAAGTTTGCTAAAGGGTAAAAAATTAATCTTATTGCTATCGTAAGCAAAACTATAGCATAACCAAAATTTCCTGAAAATTTAAATAGATAATCTATTACAAAAAATAATGGTTTTGTGAAAAAATAAAACCAACCCCAGTCTATCACTAAATCAAATTTATTAATATTTTGATTAGCAGCATATCCGTCAATTGTTTCAACTTCTTTTGCTGAAACAAATAATCTTAATTGATTAATTCCTGTGGATGACTTGTTAATTGTAGTTGGTTCATTAATTATATAATTGGCCTTATAGCCATTGTCATAAAGAAAAGTTGATTTGAAATTTTTTCCTTTTTCAGGAACAAAAGCTGTCATCCAATATTTGTCAGTAATACCCAGCCATCCTTCATTAGATTCTCTAACAATTTTCTTTTCTTTTATATCGTCGTAATCATCTTCTTTTAACTCATCATCAAATACTCCAATAAACCCTTCATGTTGAATGTAAAAATTCTGAATGTCATCAGGAACTTTATTCCTAGTCATTTGAGCATATGGGTACAAATCTATTGAAGAATTAGAATTATTTCTAACTTGCTGGGTAATTTTAAATAAATATTTATTGTCTAATTCTATTTTTTTTTCAAAGACAATCCCTTCTTCGTTATTCCATTGCAATAATACTGGAGAGTTATCACTTAAAATATTATTACCTTTTACTGACCAAACACTATCTTTTGTGGGTATCTTAATTTTATTTC
>Ga0213865_10000122_pt1 | contig 50069 bp, 50 predicted proteins | sample PICome_6_FD_160100 | JGI IMG/M metagenome (GOLD analysis project Ga0213865, IMG submission 160100) | Coastal seawater microbial communities near Pivers Island, North Carolina, United States - PICO282 | ecosystem: Environmental > Aquatic > Marine > Coastal | place: USA: North Carolina...
AAGTTTATAGGAGACAATGTGTATCAACACACCTCTTGGGAAGACTATATCAAATCAGACTGATTAACGGCTGTAATTCGGAGATTCTTTAGTAATAGTCACGTCGTGCGGATGGCTTTCTTTAATCCCACTGAAGGTGATTTTAACAAATTTTCCGGACTCCTGAAGCGTTTCTACATCCTTGGCACCGCAATAGCCCATTCCTGCTCTTAGCCCACCTATAAATTGATGCATACTTTCAAACAATTCACCTTTATAAGGTACGCGTCCCTCGATTCCTTCTGGGACCAGTTTTTTGATATCATCTTCAACATCTTGAAAATACCTGTCCTTACTTCCTTTTTTCATAGAAGCAACAGAACCCATTCCTCTGTAGGATTTAAATTTTCGTCCTTCAAATATGATTGTTTCTCCTGGTGATTCTTTAGTTCCAGCCAATAAAGAGCCTAACATTACGGTATCTGCTCCAGCTGCAATGGCTTTGGGAATGTCTCCTGTGTAACGAACACCACCATCTGCAATAACTGGAACTCCGGTTCCTTTTAAGGCATTAGCCACTTCTAAAACAGCTGAAAACTGAGGAACTCCAACACCTGCAACAACACGAGTGGTGCAAATTGATCCTGGCCCAATACCAACTTTAACAGCATCCGCTCCTGCCTCTACTAAATATTTAGCAGCTTCGGCGGTGGCTACGTTACCCACAACTACATCGAGATCAGGATAGTTTGATTTCACCTCTTTCAGGGTGTGAACCACTCCCTTAGAGTGTCCGTGAGCCGTATCAATTATCAAGGCGTCAACACCAGCCTCGACTAGCATTTTTGTGCGATCCAAGGCATCTGCAGTTACACCGATTGCCGCTGCAACCACTAATCTTCCGTACTTATCTTTGTTTGCTGTAGGTTTCTGAGTCAGCTTAGTAATATCTCTAAAGGTGATTAATCCTACTAAGTGATTATCGTCATCTACAACGGGTAATTTTTCAATTTTATTCTCCTGCAGGATTTCTTCAGCTTCACTTAAAGTGGTCCCCTTAGCGGCGGTAATTAAGTTTTCTGAAGTCATAACTTCTTCAACAGGTCTCATTTCATTTTTCTCAAAACGAAGGTCTCGATTGGTCACAATCCCCAAAAGCTTTCCCTCATCATCAACAACAGGTATTCCCCCAATTCGATTCTCGCGCATGGAATCCTTAGCATCTTTAACTAAGGCTGTAAGAGGCAAAGTGATAGGATCCATGATCATTCCGCTTTCGGCACGCTTAACCTTACGCACTTGAAAAGCCTGGTCTTCGATAGACATATTTTTGTGTAATACCCCTATTCCTCCTTCACGAGCAATTGCAATAGCCATCTCGTATTCAGTCACTGTATCCATTGCCGCAGAAACAATAGGTACGTTTATCCTTATGTTTTTAGTGAATCTCGTACTGATATCGACATCTCTTGGCAAAATTTGAGAATAAGCGGGTACGAGTAGTACATCGTCGTAGGTCAAACCTTCACCGACGATTTTTTCTTGGAAATTAAGCATTGCAATTACTATTTAATTGCATGCAAATGTACTCTATTTGTGCGTAATCTGTATCAAGCGTACTGAGAAAACAATGCATTAGCTTGATTTACGGCCGACTCAAAAGCAAACAAATCAATAGTAGTCTTAGCCTTTTGAGCTGTAAAAAAAGAAATTGCTTTTTCAGTGGGCAGGTTTCCCACCAGCTCATTAGAAGCCATTGGACATCCACCATAACCCTGTATTGCGGTGTCAAATCGTTTGCAACCAGCACTATATGCAGCCTCCAATTTTTGCTTCCATTCAAGTGGAGCACAATGAAAATGGGCACCAAACTCAATATCTTGATAATGCGGAATTAAGGCGCTAAACAATTCATTAATATCACTTACATCTGCATTTCCCATAGTATCTGAGAGCGAAATGATGCGAATGCCTTTTTGAGCAAGTTGTTCAATCCAGTGAAAAACGACAGCTACATTCCAAGGATCACCATAGGGGTTGCCAAATCCCATAGACAAATAAACCACCAATTCTTTATCGTGCGAAGTGCATAGTCCTTGAATTGAATCGAGCAGTGCAAACGACTCTTCAATGGTCTTATGCGTGTTTCGCATTTGAAAAATCTCAGAAATAGAGAATGGAAAACCCAAATACCTTATTTGTTCAAAAGTACACGCCTCTTTTGCTCCTCTTTCATTGGCTACAATAACAGAAAGTTCAGTGGTCGTTTCGCTAAAATCCAATTCGTTTAAAACCTGGGCTGTATCCCTCATTTGGGGTATGGCTTTTGGCGAAACAAAACTCCCGATATCCAAAACATCAAAATTGCAGCGCAATAGCGATTGAAGGTATTTTATCTTTTGTGCGGTAGGAATAAAGGTCTTGATTCCTTGCATAGCGTCTCTTGGGCATTCGATGAGCTTAATCATGACTAAGGAATTAGAATAAGTAATGCTATAGCCACAAATACAATCACCTGCACGTACAACAGCTGAGTTTGATAATTCTCAAAATAATCCTTGAGTTGCCCAGCGGTAAATGCAATAGTTCCAAATACCATCAAAGTAATCAGGGCAAAGCTTATTCCTAATATCAAAAATTGAACAATCACATCGAGTTCATCATGAAATAAAAAACCCGGAAAAAAAGCTAAAAAAAACAAGCTCACTTTAGGATTTAAAACATTCATGCTGAAGGTTTTAAAAACAAGTTGTCGATTAGTCTCAGACACTTCATCTTGAGCATCAATTGAAATTTTTCGTTTTCGTCTAATGGCAGCAATAGTCAAATAGGTCAAATACAAGAGGTAACCAGCCCCAAAACCTTTTACTGCCCAAAGCAGTGTTTCGTTTGTTTCAATTATAGCGGCTAAGCCTAAAGCGAGAAACAAGGTGTGTACCATACATCCAGCAACAAAACCTAAAGTTGCCAACAAACCGCGTTTGTAGCCTTGTTGTAGTCCGATGGTAAGAACAAAAAAGTTGTCTGGTCCTGGTGAAAGGGCAAGTCCAAATGAAGCAGCACAAAAACCAAGAAACAACTCTACATTCACATCGATTCTTTTTTTAATTCCTTTAAAATGGATGAAATAAGTCCTGGACCTTCATAGACTAATCCAGAGTAAATCTGAATGAGGTCTGCCCCTGCTCTTAATTTTTCTAAAGCCGATTCTGCACTGTGAATTCCTCCTACACCCACTATTACAAATGCCTTTCTTTTGTGGGTCGAAATAAATTTAATGACCTCAGTACTGCGATCACACAATGGTCGACCGCTTAATCCTCCAGATTCATTGGCGTATTTCTGACTAAGGTCAATACCTTCTCGTGATATGGTAGTATTGGTTGCGATGATACCAGCGATATCTGTGCTTTCAACTATTTCGATGATATCCATGAGCTGCGCATCACTTAAATCTGGAGCGAGCTTTAATAAAATCGGTTTTTCAGAGACCTTAAGAGACTTAGCTAAAGTATTTCCTTCAGCTTTTAGGTTGCCCAATAAGCGAGTTAAGGGTTCTTTTTCTTGAAGTTCTCTTAAGCCAGGAGTATTTGGCGAACTCACATTGACCACAAAATAATCCACTACATTGTACAGTGCTCTCAGACATATCAAATAATCCTCTAATGCGTTTTCGTTAGGTGTAATCTTGTTTTTTCCAATATTACCACCAACGATAAAATTCCTGTTTTTTTGAAGGTGTCGTACCGCTTTTTCAACCCCCTCATTGTTAAAACCCATTCTATTGATGATACCTTCGTCGCTGAGTAAACGAAAAAGTCTTTTTTTGGGATTTCCAGCTTGTGGTTTTGGGGTAAGTGTTCCTATTTCAACAAAACCGAAACCGACATCGTGAAATGATTGACACAATTCCGCATTTTTATCCATCCCGGCAGCAAGACCGATAGGGTTCGAAAACTTCAATCCCATAAGATTTTTCTCTAAAACCGGACTTTTAGGCACAAACAAAGCGTTATAGAGCTTAGATAAACCTAATAAAGAAAATATTTTGAGTAGAAAAAACGTTGTATAATGGGCTCTCTCGGCATCTAATTGAAAGAGAAAATAACGCGTTAAAATTCGATACATCATGAGTTCAAAAATAGCAAGTATTAAAGGAATAGCGTATAAAATTGTATTACTAAGAATTAACTTTTTAATTTTCCAGCAATAAGTGGACATGAATGCACTAACACAGACGTTTTTAGATTTGGTTTCTATCGATTGCAAAGCATCTTTAGACCAAGGGCAAACTAAGCCTTCCTACGGGCAGATATCTGTGTTAAATATCATTGAAAGCGAATTGAAAGCTTTTGTTCCTGAACCTAAGTTGATCTTCAAAAGGTTTAATGCACAGGGTATATTTGCCGAAATACCGGCCAGTGCAAAAAGAACTACTATCCCCACCATAGGTTTAGTAATTCAAACAGATTCGACTCCTGCACTTTCTAGTTGCATAAAACCCGTCTTATTCGAAAAATACAATCCAAAAAACCGTAAACATAAAAAACATTTTTCTTCACTCTTAAATGAAGAAGAACTTGTGCTTTTGAGCAGACTCAAAGGTAATTTTATCATTTCCTCTGACGGCAAGGGCACTTTAGGAACCGAGAGTAAAGCGGCGATAAGTATTGTTTTACACGCTTTAAAGGCTATTGTAAACGGAAAAGAGAAACACGGTAAAATTCAATTGCTATTTGTCTCTGACTCCTATGTGAAGAAAAATATTCAAAAAGCACCATTGAGTTTTTTCAAGCCAGATTACAATTACACTATTGAAGGTGGAGCTCTTGGAAACATCTACTACAAAAGCAATGAATACGTGGATGCAGAAATTACCATCAAAGGAAATTATCAGAGGTATGGAACTATTGAAGAAGGATTAGTCAGTGCTCTTGAATTGACCAATGAATTGATCAACGCCTTACCTATGAAAGAAGATGCACAGCGCAGCGATCAAAAAAAAGGTCGTTTTCACTTAGAGGAAATTTTGGGTGACTCCCACGGAACTCGCCTCAAACTTTTGATTGAAGATTTAGATAAAAATAGATTTGAAGCGCGTGTAAGACTTTTAGAATACATTGCTGATCAACAAAACAAGCGGTATCCTAAATCCATCAAAATACAGTTGAAAAACAGACAACATTCGATTGAAGAGATCTTGAAAAACGATTGGGATTTTGTAGACTTTACCGTACGTGAGGCTATTGATCAAGGGCTCAACAAACAACAAACTATTGGTTCTCATCACTTGAGTAACGCTATAAAATTCAACGCCTTAGACATACCCACCATAGGACTATTCACTGGCGGAGTACATCAACGAACAAGCAAGGAATACATTTCTGTTCAACATATGAAAAAGGCTGTAGATTTCATACAAGGATTAGTCTACAGAGCGAGCAAACAAAAAAAGGCTTCCAAATAGGAAACCTTTTATGCTTTGGGTAAAAACTTTTGTTTCTACTTTTTTGTTTTAATGGTCTGCGACAATTCGTGGGAGATTGCTGATTTATCAAATTTCAGCTTACCCGCCATCGTCTCAATGACAATACTCTTATTTTCGTCTCCAAATTCAAGGACTTTACCGTGTAAACCACTTTTAGTAATAACACGATCTCCCCGCTTCAATTCTTCAACAAATTTCTTTTCGTCTTTCTGTCTCTTAACTTGTGGGCGAATCATAAAAAAATAAGCCACTACAAAGATTAAGATCAGTGGTAAAAACTGATTTAGTGCCTCCATTAATTAGTTCGTCGTTTTGAATGGAGCTTCAAAAGTTCCGTTCTGTCTTGGTTGAATAAAGGCTTTAATACGCAACATTTCAGTTCCTGTCGCAGTATTTGTATTCAACGTAATACTCTTAGTAACTTGGTTAGCACCTGTACCGTTAAACTTAACTACTAAAGAACCGCTTTCACCTGGAGCGATAGGTTGATTCTTCGGATAGTCAGGAACCGTGCAACCACAAGACGACTTCGCGTCTGTAATAATCAAAGGAGCATCACCTGTATTGGTAAACTCAAATATTTTTTCTTGTGGGGCTCCATAAGCGATTTGACCAAAGTCGTGTTCTTTCGATTCAAAAGACATCACTGGAACTTTAGCTTGCTGTGCGTCGCGCTGAACCGCATTTTCCATATTTGCAGAACTTACTTTATCTGCTGCTTTTTGCTTACATGAAGTCACAGCGAAGGCTAACATCGCTACAACTGCATAAGAAAGGATTCGATTACTCATATTTAAATTCTATTTTTTCCAAAAATAACATATTCTCACAAGTCTATAGAAGTCCTCGGCCTACTTTTTTAATTCGGTCATTCTCTTGGTATTCATTCAAGAGTTTATCCATTATTCCATTTAAGAAAATACTGCTTTTAGGACCGGAGTATTCTTTGGCAATTTCCAAATATTCATTGATTGTAACTCGAACAGGAATTTGATTGAAGTGCAGCAATTCGCAAATGGCCATTTTCAATAAAATCAAATCAATATCGGCGATTCTGTCTTGTTCCCAATTAGGAGTCTTTCCTTCAATTTCTTGAGCAAGCTCTTCATTTTTGAGTAACATAAATTCTAAAAGCTTTGTGCCGAAAAGAACGTCTTCATCGCTTTCAACCAAATGATCTCCGATACTAAATACTTCTGCCTTCGAATCTTGATTGCTTATCCATTTGAGAATAAATGTATTAATCAGCGGTAAATCATCGAGCCAAGTCAATTGTTCTTCTTCGATTTTTTCGTACAACTTTTCGTTTGGGGCGATGACCTGCTTAAAAAGTTGAACCATGAACTCTTTATCCATTTCTAAAGAAACCGTTTCGGTATTCATGTAGTCCTGATAAAAATCCTTTAGAATTAAATCCTCATACATGGATTTAAGGTAATCTTGATGCATACTCCAATCAGATACTTGATAGGTTTCACAAGCCTTTTTAAGTGACTGATCATTGATAATATTCATCCAAAATGTATTCTTAATCAGGCGTTCAGGGTCTACGACCTTCACTTCAGATTTTAAGTATCGATTTCGCTCTTTGACCAAACGCTTATCGACATAACGATACAATTCACTCATCAAATTGAATTGAAAAACATAGAGCTTATAAGCATCTCTTATACTCTCTTTCAAAAAGTTAAGCTGAAAATCAATGGTCTGTTCTTTGTTCTGCAAAACCGCATAAGCCCCTTGCATAACTTTAATTCTAATTTGCCGACGAGAGAGCATATTTCAATCTTTTCTTGTAAGTAATTGGCACAAAAGTAAACTTATAAATTCATCTAAGCTATCTTTGATACGATTCTTATGCTGCTATGAAAGCTTTACGATATCTAAATAAATATTTTAAAAAATACCGCTCAAAACTACTTATCGGTCTGCTGATTACAATCAGTGCACGAGTTTTCTCGCTTATTATGCCTTCCTATGTCAATGCGTCTATTCAGGTCATTGAAAATTACAACAAGGGGCTTATTCAAATGAGTGAGGCCAAAGCAGCACTTTTAGAAGATATTTTAATCATCATTGGAACTACTTTAATATCAGCAACACTGACTTTTTTGATGAGGCAGTATGTGATCAATGTGTCGAGATACATCGAGTATGACCTTAAAAATGAGGTTTTTGAACACTACTTAACCCCTGATTTAGGTTTTTATAAAAAAAATAGAATCGGAGACTTGATGAATCGAATATCAGAGGATGTTTCTCAGGTGAGAATGTACGCTGGCCCTGCTTTAATGTATGGATTTCAGACACTTACACTATTTGTAATTCTAATTCCTTTGATGTTTATCAAGGCGCCGACCATTGCGTTTTATACCGTATTACCACTTCCTGTTTTATCGGTTTTAATTTATAGAATCAGCCGAATCATTCATCAAAGAAGTACCAAGGTGCAGCAGTTTCTCTCGACCCTTTCGACTTTTACCCAAGAGGCTTTTTCTGGAATTGCCGTTGTAAAAGCCTATCGACTCGAAAATAACTTAGATCGTGAAATCAGTGATCTAGCCAATGAAGGTAAAGAGACAAGTATGAGTTTGGCTAAAGTAAATGCATGGTTTTTTCCCATGATGATTTTACTTATCGGATTGAGTAATATCCTAGTCATGTATATAGGAGGTAGAGAGTACCTTGCAGGGAATATCACTTCTGTTGGGGTTATTGCTGAATTTATTCTATACGTCAATATGCTGACATGGCCAGTGGCAGTTGTGGGTTGGCTTACCTCTATCATTCAACGTGCCGAAGCTTCTCAAAAAAGAATCAACGAATTTTTGCAAACAAAACCTGAAATTGTCAACACAAATTTCGATTCCATAGAGCTCAATGGTGAACTCGAATTCAAAAAAGTCTCTCACATTTACGACGATACCAAGATACAAGCCTTAAAAGAGGTAAGTTTCAAGATCAATAAAGGAGAAACCCTTGCGATTATGGGAAAAACAGGTTCTGGCAAGTCTACTCTTTTGGAACTGATCGCTCGATTGATGGACCCAACTTCTGGAGAAATCTATATAGACGGCATCAAACTTCAAGACTATAACCTCGATGTACTGAGATCATCGATTGGAACCGTTCCTCAGGACGCGTTTTTATTTTCAGAAACCATAGAAAAAAATATCGCTTTTTCGTTGGATGAACTCAATCAAAATGATGTAATTGAAGCCGCAAAAAAAGCCATGGTACACGACAATATCATCGAATTTAAGGACGGTTATCAAACGGTTTTAGGAGAGCGGGGAATTACCTTAAGTGGAGGTCAAAAACAACGTGTTTCTATCGCGAGAGCACTGATTAAAAACCCTAAATTATTCCTCTTCGACGACTGCTTATCAGCGGTGGACACAGAAACAGAAGAAAAAATCTTAAATGAACTCAAGGAAAGTTCAGCAGAGCTCACCACCTTTATTGTAAGTCACAGAGTGTCAAGCGTAAAACACGCAGACCAAATTCTCATACTCGATCAAGGTGAAATCGTGCAACAAGGAAGTCATGAGCAATTGCTAAAAGACAAAAAAGGATATTATTTTAAACAGTACTCTGAGCAATTAGCGCAATAAAATGTTGCTACATACGCTTTTTTTTTACAAATTTGATATAGCCCATACTAAAGTATCATCGAATGAGTACGAGAGAATCAACCGAACAAGAAGAAATATTCTCAAAGGTTTTAAGAGCTGGAAGAAGAACATATTTCTTTGATGTAAGATCAACAAAAGCTGGAGATTACTACCTAACTATTACAGAAAGCAAAAAATTCACCAACGAAGACGGAAGTTTTCATTACAAAAAACATAAAATTTATCTCTACAAAGAAGATTTTATGGCCTTCAAAGATCACGTAGAAGAAATGATGTCTTTTATTATCGATCAAAAAGGTGAAGAAGTTATTTCAGAAAGGCATCAAAAAGATTTTAAGAAAACTGAGAATACCGATTCAGAATCCACAGAAGACAAGGCTGAAACCTCTAATTTCACCGATGTCAACTTTGAAGATATTTAAAAACTAATAACAAGATTATGCAGAGTAAAAAAGCGCAATTCAAAATGTGCCTGACTATCGTTGCTTTATTTTTAAGCAGCCTAAGTATTCAAGCACAAACACTTGACTATTACCTTCCACAAGGCATCTCGTACAACAAAGACATCCCAACACCTAAAGAGGTCATAGGACACGAGGTTGGCGAGTGGCATGTAACACACGATAAGTTAAGTGAATACGTTCGAACATTGGCCGAAAAAAGTCCGCGTTTCAAACTTGAAAATAGAGGGAGTACTTTTGAAGGTCGACCCATACTTTTGGTTACTGTTACCTCAGAAAGCAATCACAATAATATCCAAGCCATTCAAGAAGACCGAATCAAGGTCGTAAATGGAGAAAAACCTCCCACTGCAGATATGCCAGTGGTTATTTATCAAGGATTCTCTATTCATGGTAATGAACCCAGTGGTTCTAATGCAGCTCTGGCTTACGCCTACTACCTTGCAGCGGCCCAAGGCGAAGAAATCGAAAAAAAGTTATCGAACACTGTCATTTTATTCGACCCGAGCTTTAACCCAGACGGTTTGCAACGTTTTGCGTATTGGGCGAACACGAATCGAAATATGAATTTAACCGCAGACGGAAACGATAGAGAATACAATGAAGTCTGGCCTGGAGGAAGAACGAATCACTATTGGTTTGATTTAAATAGAGATTGGTTACCGGTTCAACTTCCAGAGAGTAGAGCACGTATAAAAACCTTTCACAAATGGTACCCTAACGTTCTTACAGATCACCATGAAATGGGTACGAATTCGACCTTTTTCTTTCAACCAGGAGAACCGACAAGAGTTCATCCCTTAACACCTCAACTCAACCAAAAACTTACGGCTGAAATCGGAAAGTACCACGCAGAAGCCTTAGACGGCATAGGATCACTTTATTACTCTGAAGAAAATTATGACGACTATTACTACGGTAAAGGAAGTACCTTTCCAGATGTCAATGGTAGTGTCGGAATATTATTCGAACAAGGTTCTTCCAGAGGACACATTCAAGAAAGTGAAAATGGTATTTTAACCTTTCCCTTCACGATAAGAAATCAGTTCACAACTGCCCTTTCAACACTGAAAGCAGCCAATGAGTTAAAAACAGAACTCATGAGTTATCAGTATGAATTTTTTAGAGGAATGGCAGAGGAACAACGAAAAAGCAAACTCAAGGGATATGTCTTTGGGCATACAAAAGATAAGGCGAAAACTGATCATTTAGCTGAAGTACTAAACAGACATCAAATTCAATTTCACAAATTAAAAAAGGATGTCAATATTGCCGGAAAGAATTTTAGTGCCAACAGCAGCTATGTCGTTCCCTTAAACCAGCGTAATCCAAGACTTATAAAGGCCATGTTTGAAAAGAGAACCACCTTTACAGACAGCCTTTTCTACGATATTTCAGCTTGGACCTTTCCTCTTGCCTTCAATTTAGATTACAGTGAGTTGAACAACTTAGATCTTGCCGGAGAAGCACTTCAAACACTTGAAATGCAAAATGGAGAAGTTAGCGCTCAAAGTAATTACGCCTATTTGTTCGAATGGCACGAATACTACACTCCAAAAGCGCTTTATCACATCCTATCTAAAGGCGTGCGAGCAAAAGTGGCAAAATCACCTTTTGAACTCAATGGAAAAACTTACGATTACGGAACAATTATGGTTCCAGTGGTTGGACAAAACAAATCCAAAGAGGAACTCTTCGAATTGATAAAAGAGGTAGCATCAGCAGCTCATTTATCTGTAGATGCCGTTTCAACGGGACTAACTAGAGGAATTGATTTAGGAAGTAATGAATTTGACGGAGTACAACTCCCTAAAATTGCACTTTTAGTAGGAGAAGGCATCCGCTCTTATGACGCCGGCGAAATATGGCATTTAATGGATACCAGATATCAAATACCTATCACTAAAATAGATCTTAAAACCCTTCCTTATGCCGACCTCAGTCGCTATACCGACATAATCATTGCAGGATTTGGTTACGGCAGTTCTAGAATAAGTGAAAGTACAGTCAACAAGATTAAATCTTTCGTTCAGGATGGTGGAAGTGTCATCGCTTATAGAAATACCGCGAATTGGCTCAATACCAACGGATTTTTAAACTTAGAATTCAAGCGCAATTCAATGGTCGCTAAAAATATTTCTTTCGAACAACGAAATGACTTTAGAGGTGCACAAAACACTGGTGGAGCTATTTTTGAAGCCCATATCGATCGCACGCATCCGATTAATTTTGGTTTTACCTCAGATAAAATTTCACTTTTCAGAAACACAAATATTTACCTAAAAGCGGATAAACAGAGTTATAATAATCCTATTCAATACACTTCAAATCCCTTGCAGAGCGGATATATCTCTGAAGAAAATCTAGAATTGATTAAAAACAGTGTACCCTTAAAAGTGAATCGATTGGGACGAGGTAAAGTAATTCTCTTTACAGACAACACCAATTTTAGAGCTTTCTGGTACGGTACAAATAAATTATTGGCTAATGCTATTTTCTTCGGAGATAGTATGTAAAAAGCTATCCTATTGAGGTGCCGTTTGGAGCCTGTTCTTGGGGCTGTATAAGAATCACATCTTTTCCTTGTACAGCTCCGAGAATCAAAAATTCACTCATAAAATTGGCGATTTGTTTTTTGGGGAAATTGACAATCCCTACGATTTGCTTTCCAATTAAATCTTCAGGAAGGTAGCGATGGGTTAATTGGGCTGATGTCTTTAATATCCCAATGTCAGCACCAAAATCAACTTCAATTTTATAGGCAGGTTGTCTCGCTTGCTCAAAAACACTTGCACTGCATACTGTCCCCACTTTAATGTCTAGAGCGGCAAATTGATCAAAACTGGTTTCGGGTTTTTCTTGTTTAGACATAGCTATTATAAAATGATGCGAATTACCATTGTTCTCTCACCTTTAAAGCCTTAATATGAGCAAGATGATGCATACTGTGCCAAGCGTATTTCAATACATTTAGGCCTAGACTTTCGGTTTTATTGCCTTCTGGATGAATATAAGTACGTTGAAATTCATCTGCTGTTAACACCTTAATCATTTGCGTTAATTTTCTGTGGAGCAGTTCAATGAATTCCAATTCCTCCTCAACAGAAATCGTGTTTGAAGCTCTTAATTTCACCCAAGGATCTTGATTGTATGCTTTAATTAAGGGATTTTCCTCTGTCAATGCCCATTTAAAACGAATGTAAGAGTGCATATGGCTATCCGCAATGTGGTGAATCAATTCGCGAACAGTCCATCCGCCTTCACGATAGGGAGTGTTTAGCTGTGTCGTACTCAGGTTTTGCACCTCTTCTTTTAAAAGAAATGGAAATCGACTTAAATCTGCTGTGGCTTGTTCAATGTGCTCAGGCCTTATTATTTCTGGAGGTTGAAATCCACCGATGGGAAATCGCAAGTCCATCTATTTGAAGTCTACCAATTGCACATCGAATATCAGTGTCGCATTTGGAGGAATGACACCACCAGCACCACTGGCCCCATATCCTAATTCAGCAGGAATAACCAAACGCGCTTTAGCCCCTTTGTTGAGTAAAGCAATACCCTCATCCCATCCAGCGATAACCTGGCCTACACCCAAGGTAAATGCTATAGGATCATTGCGTTTAAAAGAAGAGTCAAACACTTGGCCGTTCATTAATTGTCCTTCGTAATGAACTGAAACTTGACTTCCTCGACTCGGATTTTCTCCGCTGCCTTCTTCTAAGATCTTGTAATATAAACCGCTTGCTGTTTGTTCAAAACCATCAACTAAGCTTTTCATCGCCTCTTCTCTCTTCTTTTTCTCTTCTTCTAAGCGCTGCTGACGAGCACCTTCAAAATTTCTAAAGGCCTCAATGGCATTCCAAGATTCAGCTTCTTCACCAATTCTATGGATACTTAAAGATTCGATGACATCACCTTGCTCAATGGCATCCACAACATCTTGACCCTCTACAACAAATCCGAATACGGTGTGCTTATCGTCTAACCAAGGCGTCGCTGTATGCGTAATAAAAAACTGGCTTCCATTAGTTGCAGGACCGGCATTTGCCATAGATAAGACCCCTGACTTATCGTGTCTAAGTTCTGGATGAAATTCATCGTCAAATTTATACCCAGGATCACCTGTTCCTGTTCCTAAAGGACAACCTCCTTGAATCATGAAATCACTGATTACCCGATGAAACTTAAGTCCGTTGTAATAGCCTTCTCCCTGTCTTTTGGCTGAATTTTCCATATTCCCTTCTGCTAAGGCCACAAAATTACCTACAGTTCCAGGTGTTAAGTCATGTGTTAATTTGAGTTTTATGCTTCCCTTAGAGGTTGCAAAATGTGCGTAGATTCCGTTTTCCATACTGTTTTTTTGATTTGTCAAAAGTACAACAATGTGTTAGTTCACATCACTTAATTGTCCTCCGTATTGGTCTACCAAGTAAATCAATGCTGACATTGCAGCAGCTCCCAACTCTAATTCTCTTTTATTGATTTCTGAAAAGGTGTCATTTTCGCTGTGATGGTGATCAAAATAACGTTGTGTATCAGGTCTTAGCCCCGACAAAACGATAGACTCAGATTTGAGCGGACCTATATCTGCTCCACTTCCACCGAAGGTGAAATGATCGACCAAATAGGGCTCGAAATAAGGTTCTAGTTTCTGATATTTTTGAAACATTTCAACCGAGGTGTCAAAAGAAAATCCTCTAGGTGTAAATGCCCCTGAATCGCTTTCTAAGGCAAAAATATGCTGTTCTCCTTTGCGTTTTGCTTGATTTGCATACTCATTGCCACCACGCATTCCATTTTCTTCATTCATAAAGAGCACCACACGAATACTTCGTTTTGGCTTGTAATTCAAGGCTTTAAAAGATTCTAAAACAGCCATACTCTGCACCACTCCCGCGCCGTCATCGTGAGATCCGTCTCCGATATCCCAGGAATCTAAGTGTCCTCCAACAACTATAAATTCATCGGGATAGGTAGAACCCTTGATCTCTGCAATCACATTGAAGGATTCCACATCTGGAAGCTGCTTACAACTCTGTTTAAAGTACAGTTTAGTTTTTGGATTTAAAGCCAAAGTCGCAGACAATAATTCTGCTGCGTTTGTGCTGATAGCCGCAGCAGGAATTCGCTCCTGCTCCGTCAATTCTCCATAACTCATTGAACCTGTATGCGGAAAATCATCTAATCTTAAGTTCATTGATCGAACGATTACCCCGAGTGCACCGTATTTCGCTGCCTCTTCAGCGCCTGAATAACGCTGATTCACACATCCACCATAAGATGCGAAGGTGTTGATTAAGGTAGGATCCATCGGTCGGTTGTAAAAAACGATTTTACCTGAAATTTTTCGTTTGCCTAATGCAGCCAGCTCTTCAAAAGATTTCACCTCAACAACTTCTGCCTTAATCCCCAAGGCTGGAGTTGCTATAGAACCACCCAGTGCAGCAATTGGTATATCTGTGGTCACTCCTGGAGAACTCTCTATAAAAGCAAATTCAGGTGTTCCCCTGACCCATTTTGGAACCATCACCTTTTGAAGCCATACTCGATCAAACTTCAATTTTTTCAATTCTCGTTCGGTATAAGCTACCGCCTGTTCCGCTTCAACTGAGCCCGATAGACGTCCTCCGATTTCATTCGACAAATACCGCAACCAATCATACGAAGAAGAAGCCGTCAAATGATGGTCAAATAATTTCTTAATCATTACCGAATCGCTTTTGCGAACTGCTTCGTCCTGTGCATTAAGCAAGAAGCACCCTATAAAAAGGGTGAAGAATAGCATTAACTTTTTCATAGTATTACTTATTTACTGGCAAACTCAATGACCTCTTGTTTACCAACGGTAGACTCCACCATAATGATAAGGCGTTCTACCACATTTCTCAATTCTCTTATGTTTCCAGACCAATCGTACTGTTGCAATTGCATCAGCGCCTCTTTTTCGAAGGTTTTTGGTTTATTTCCATATTCCGCTGAAATCAACTGATTAAAATGCGCCACCAATAAAGGAATATCTTCTAAACGTTGATTCAATCCAGGAACATGAATCAAAATTACCCCTAAACGGTGATACAGGTCTTCTCTAAATTTTTTTTCCTGAATTTCGGCTTTTAAATCTTTGTTCGTCGCAGCCAAAACACGAACATCCACATCAATGGATTTATTAGAACCTACAGGCGTAATTTTCTTTTCTTGAAGTGCTCTCAACACCTTAGCCTGAGCCGATAAGCTCATATCCCCTATTTCATCGAGAAACAACGTACCTCCTTGAGCCTGTAGAAACTTACCTGAACGGTCTTTTACCGCTGAAGTAAAAGCTCCTTTTACATGTCCAAACAGTTCGCTTTCAATTAATTCCGAAGGTATTGCTGCACAATTCACCTCAATCATTGGTCCTTTAGATCGACTGCTTTGTTGATGAATTTGATGTGCGACCAATTCTTTACCACTTCCGTTAGGTCCTGTGATTAAAACCCGAGCCTCAGTTGGGGCAACTTTTTGAATTTTTTGTTTGATTTCATCAAGGGCTGCACTGCTGCCTATCATCTCAAAACCTTTGGCGACTTTTCGCTTTAACCTCTTGTTTTCTTTAACAATGGTATTGCGATCTAAAGCGTTTCGCACGGCAGTCAAGAGTCGATTTAAATCAGGTGGTTTCGAAATGTAATCATAAGCACCTAAACGCATGGTTTCGACGGCAAGATCTAAATCTCCATGACCAGAAATCATGATAAATGTAGCCTCGTGTTCTATTTTTTGTGCCGCTGATAATACTTCAACACCATCCATTTTTGGCATTTTAATATCACATAGCACCACTTTTATATTTGGGTGCTCTTTGAGCAAATCGACAGCAGCTAAGCCATCCTGGGCACTGTGAATTTGATACTTTGGAAATTCTTTGGCGATAATTTTTTGAAGTACCCTTTGGATACTCTCTTCGTCTTCTACAATTAATATTTTAGACATCCTGTCCTTTTTTTGATATCAAATGAACATCTCGCTGCGGAAAAGGAATGGTAATTCCCTCTTTTTGAAATGCATTCATGATTTGAAACCTCAAATCACTTTTAATTTGATTGCTTAAAAAACTATTTTCCGTGTAAAAAGACACCTTAAAAAGGAGGCTTGAATCGCCAAAATCTTCAAAAAACACAAAGGGTTCTGGTTTAGCTAAAATCAATTGATGTGACAAGGCTATATCTACTAAAAGCTGCTTTACCTTGTTGACATCTGATTCATAGGCCACACCCACTGAAACAGATTCTCTTGTGGCTTTGTGGTTTTGAGTGAAATTATAAACACTTTGCGTCACCAATTTATGATTCGGCACAATAATAATCTTATCGTCTCTTGTTAAAATTTTGGTCGTACCAAATGAAAGTTCAACTACTTTACCTACAATGCCTTCAACTTCAATGACATCTCCTGTTTCAATACTCTTGCTTGAAATCAACATAAAGTAGCCCAAGGTATCCTGTAAAAACTCCTTCAAGGCAAAACCTAATCCCAACAAAATTCCTGCCGCTGCTGTGAAAATTCCATTTACATCAAGCCCCAAAACACTAAGGGAGATCAGAAAGAGAACGATATATATAAAGGTCTGAATAACTTTGAATAAGCCTGAGAATTTCAGCTGGTCATCTTCATTTTTAAACAAATAGGATTTGGCTAATAAACGTCTAATCGAACGCATTAGAATGCGCGTCAGCCAAAAAAGCAGGGCAATCAATAGAATGGCACCCAAATTAAAATTGATGGTCATACCACCAAGGTTAAATTCACCACCAAAATCCAATACAGATTCAAAAAAATCGGCTACTTGGGCAAAATCAATCTGTTTGGTTTTTTCAGCAATTTGATGCATGATTAAGACTTAACTTTTAATCCAGCGAAAGATTTTTTTCAAACTTGGCTTCTGGCCGTGCATTAATATCCCTACACTATAAATCTTCGCGCTTAACCACAAAATACCCAAAAAAGTTGTGAACGACAATATCAGCGAAAGAATTAATTGCCAGACTTCTACAAGGTTTGCACCAATCCCAAAAGGCAATCGCATTAACATCACAATAGGAGCAGTAAACGGAAAAATTGAGAAAAATACCGCAATATCACCATGAGGTGCATCGAACACAGAAATGAATCCGATATACATGGCGAAAATTAAGGGTAAAACGATGGGGAACATAAACTGCTGAGTATCGGTCTCTTGATCTACAGCAGCACCAATCGCTGCGTATAAAGAACTATAGATAAGATAACCCAATATAAAAAAGAGCATAAAAAAGAAGGCCATACTTTCCCAAGGAAATTGAAGTACAGCTTGAATGTACCCTTCTAATTGCTGAGAAAACTGAAGAAAGGCTTCATTATCATTCCCTAAGGTCAATTGTTCTCTTTCAAAAAGACCATCTAATCCCAATCCTAATCCAATAAACAAAAGCACAAACAAAACAAAGGCTATACCAATCCAAATCATAAATTGGGTTAGACCCGCCAGAGTTGTACCCACAATTTTACCGATCATAAGCTCTATTGGTTTCACAGAGGATACGATCACCTCTATAATTCGAGAGCTTTTTTCTTCAATTACGGAGCGCATAACCAAACCGCCGTAAATAATTATAAACATCATCAGAAGGTAACCAAAAGCTCCTCCCATAAATGCTTTGATTTCATTGATTCCCTTGAGATTTAATTCACCTTGATAATTTTGATTTTTTAAAGAGTAAGACCTTGTTACCTCATCAAATTGCACTTGATCAATACCTAAATTTTTTAAGCGTTCTTCTTCTAATTTCGATTTTATCGCCAGTTCAAAAGGCGTTATCATTTGAATCGAAAAACTACTCTTTGAGTACATAACGGCTCCCTCAGCACTTTGTTCAACAGAATCAGCTTTTGGAATGTACAATAGCCCCATAACCTCTTTTTCAGCAACCTCAGCTAAGGCCTCATCAAGGGTCAGTTGATTTATGAGCTCAACATTTGATAGCGTTTGTGCGCTCAAGACCTCCTCGAACTGCGCGCTTTCATCTAAAATCCAAACTTTAGTGTCTGAATTTGTCGCATTGAATTGAATAAGCCAAAGAATCAAGGCGAGCATGACAATAAAAAGCATAGGTGACATAAAAGTCATCACAATAAACGATCGGTTTCGAATACGAGCTAAATACTCCCTTTTTATTATCAAACGCAGCTTATTCATCAGTTTCCGTGTTTTTTAATGTTTCGCACAAACAGTTCTTGTACCGAAGGAATCTGATCTTCTAAATGCAAAAGACTTGATGTACTCAAAAGATCTTTGAGAATGGCATCTGCATCTTGATCGGCGTAATTAAGCTTTAAATCTACCTTATTTTCTCCTGTAAAATTCACGTCAAAAATCGCTTCGCAACTCGAAATAAATTTTTCTAAAGAAGGACGGTTTTCATTGATCTGTAATCGAATGTGGTAAACGCGATCTTTTGCTTGCTGTTGTAAGTCATACACTTCACCTTCTAAGATTTTCTTCGATTGGTGAATTAAACAGATGCGATCGCAAAGTTCTTGTACGGATTCCATTCGATGTGTAGACAGAATAACCGTTGTTCCATTGTTCTTGAGCTCTATGATTTCATTTTTAATCACCTCGGCATTCACCGGATCAAATCCACTAAAAGGCTCATCTAGAATAAGGAGTTTGGGTCGGTGTAAAACAGTCGAGATAAACTGTACCTTTTGAGCCATTCCTTTCGAGAGTCCACTTACTTTTTTATCTATCCAAGATTGTATTTGAAATTTTTCGAACCAAAAGCTCAATTGTGCTTTGGCCTGTTCAACTGACATTCCTTTGAGTGTTGCCAAATAAACCAACTGCTCTCCAATTTTCATATTGCGGTATAAACCGCGTTCCTCAGGCAAATACCCGATCTGAGAAACATCCTCTGCATTTAAAGGATGACCGTTGAATAAAATAGTTCCATTATCGGCGTAAATGATTTGATTCAAAATTCGAATTAGGGTTGTTTTACCCGCTCCATTTGGCCCGAGAAGACCGTAGATAGAAGCTTGTGGAATTTGAACAGAAAAATCGTCTAAGGCCTTGAAGCCCTGATAAGTTTTAGTGAGATTGTCAATTTGTAATAGGGCAGGTTTCATACTCAAAATGGTCGAGTGAGCGACTTCAATTCTTCTTTAAAATAAAACCCACCCTCAAATAAGACTTCAAGGATGGGAAAAAAATTGCTATGAAAAAGAAAATTAATATTGGTTAACCAATACTTCTGCTAATATAGTACTTTATTTTAAATGACTTACAAATCAAGAGAACATATCTCGAATTCTGTCAAAGGTCGACTTCTCTTTTAAATTCGGATTCGGTTTAAAATTTTGGTCCTCCTGACAGTTTTCAAAAAATGCTGTTTGCTCTGCATTTAGTTTTTGTGGTGTCCAAACCAGTACGTGCACCAAGAGATCTCCTTTTGAATATCCATTGAGTTCACTTAAACCCTTAGACCTCAATCGGAGTACTTTTCCAGATTGTGTTCCTTTTTCAATTTTTATTCTAACCTTGCCGTCCACGGTGTCAATCTCTTTTGAGGCTCCGAGTACCGCTTCAGAAAAACTTATTCTCAGGTCGTAGTGCAAATTTTTTCCCTCTCGTTTAAGGGTGTCGTGTTCTTCTTCTTTGATCACTACCATCAAATCTCCCGGAATAGAATTTCCCCCAGCTTCGTTCCCTTTACCTGAAACTTTGAGCTGCATTCCCTCTTCTACTCCAGCGGGGATTTTTATTGAAACTGTTTCTTCCTTAGTGATTAAACCTCGCGCATCAGCACCAGAGGGTTTCGAGGCAATAATTTCACCTGAACCACTACAAGAAGTACAAGGAGATTGGGTTTGCATTCTACCTAAAATGGTATTTGCGATTTTTGTCACCTGCCCAGAACCGCCGCATGTCGTACAGCTTTTAAATCGAACTCCTTCAGCTTGTACTTTTCTTTTGACCTTAACCTTTTTTTCAACTCCGTGAGCAATATCACCTAAATCTAACTTTATTTGAATTCTGAGATTTGACCCCTTAACTCTGGCTTGTTGTCCGAAGCCTCCAAATCCACCGAAGCCTCCAAATCCACTAAAAATATCTCCAAATTGACTGAAGATATCATCCATATTCATTCCACCAGCACCTGCGCCTCCTTCAAAAGCGGCATGTCCAAATTGATCGTAACGAGCTCGTTTATCGGAATCAGAAAGAATTTCATAAGCTTCAGCGGCTTTTTTAAAATTCTCCTCTGCACTTTGATCGCCAGGATTTTTATCTGGATGATATTGTATGGCTTTCTTGCGATACGCCTTTTTGATTTCAGCTTCACTTGCTCCTTTAGAGACCCCAAGAACTTCGTAATAATCTTGTTTCATAATTTATGATTTACCAACAACCACCTTTGGATGTCTAAGGATGCGTTCTCCCAATTTATACCCCTGTTCTACAACATCGACAATCTTTCCTGCCAATTCTGGCGAAGGAGCAGGAATTTGCGTAATCGCCTCGTGTATATCTGCGTTAAAGTCGTCCCCAGCGCTTACCTCGATATGCACTAAACCTTTCGCCTTTAGAACTTCTTTAAATTTATTGTGAATGAGTTCAACGCCTTGAAGAATTTCTTGATCTGCCGATAATTTGAGCTGTTCAAGAGCCCGCTGAAAATCGTCTTGAACCGGCAGCAAAGCTGACATCAATTCACTTGATGCCGTTTTAAACAAGTCTATGCGTTCTTTAGAAGTTCTCTTTTTGTAGTTCTCAAATTCAGCAAACAAGCGCAAGAACTTATCGCGTTCTTCTTGCAATAAGTCTTCGGTACTTTTTTCGTTCTTTTCTTCCTCTGCCTCTTTCTTGGCCTCGGTATCCTGATTTTCTTGAACAGTTTCCTCTACGACTTCTTCTTCAGATTTATTGACTTCTTCACTCATTGTGTATCATATTTATCTCTATTAAAGCAAATTATCTGCCAACACTATCAAAAATGTCAAATTGTCATATAAATTCAGCATTCAAAAAAGAAGTGAAATTTTGATGTCTGAATTGATCAGGGTCAATTTTTACCGATTGCACATGCTGAGATTCTAAAACAACAGCAGACATCTGTCCAAGCAGGATTCGTAAGACCAGCGAAGGAACACCTAAAGGCAGATACAAAACACCTATTTTTTTTGAAAGCAAACGTGTCATTTCGGCTTGAACAATGGGTTTTGGAGCTACGGCATTGACTACACCTGTAATTGGATTTTCTATGAGCGTTTTTATCAGCTGCAGCAAATCTTCAAGTGCAATCCATGATTGCCATTGTCTTCCACCCCCTAATGGAGCCATAAATCCAAATTTTGCTGGTTTTAGAAGTTCTTTTAAAGCCCCTCCTTTTTTAGACATCACAATTCCAATCCGAAGTATGCAATAAGACACATTGATCTTATCAAAATCAGCGATACAGTCTTCCCATTTCTCAACCACCTCACCTAAAAATGAAGAATTGAAGTTGGTACTGTACTCATCGTGTATTAGAGATTTAGAGCTTTCATAAATACCGATTGCCGATGCATTAATTACTTTAGGTCGATAAGAAGACTTAAGCTCAGCAATAGCCTTCTGCAAAGTATTTACACTTTTAACTCTGGAATTTAGAATGTCTTTTTTATTCGATTTGGTCCAGCGTTTTGAAATAGAGGTGCCTGCAAGATTAATCACTACAGCAGCATCGTTAAACACCTTTACATCAATTTCTCCAACGCTCGGATTCCAATAAAAATTTTTTGCAGGTTCCTCAGCGACCAAGGAAGAGTTTCGAGTGAGCCAAACCACAGTATAACCTTGATCACTTAAAAAATCACTAAGAGCTCTTCCTATTAAGCCTGAGCCTCCCGCAATAACTATTTTTTTCATTTTTTAATTTTCTTTTATTCCTCTTAGCATTTCTCTTTTACCCGGTGGACCAGGTAATCGTTCTACTCGAAGTCCTAAATTTTGAAGTGATCTTCTGACATCTCCTTTAGCACAGTAGGTCACAAATACGGCATTCGCACTCATTCTCGACACTAAAACGTTTAAGGATTCCTCAGTCCATAATTCGGGTTGCACTCGGGGTCCAAATGCATCAAAATAAACCAAATCTACAGGCTCCTTGTCGCTGTATTCCAAAAGATCTATCTGCCTTTTTTTTAATGAGAACTTGCCTGCATACATCTCTTTAGAATCCCATGCTTGACCGCACATTTCTTTAAAACTATTAGTATTTACAGCCGTAAATTGTTCATAATTCAATTGTACTTGTTCTTCTGTAGATACAGGAAATTTATCAATACCGGTATAGTTCACTTCGAGGTCTAATTCTTTAGTAGACAAAAAGTCATAGGTCAGCAGTAGATTGAGGCCCGTACCCAATCCCATTTCAACGATATGAATTTTTTGTTTGTCTTTTGCGACAACATCTTCAGCTTGAAGTCTATAAGCTAATCCATTTTTCAAAAATACGTGCTGCGCTTCTGCTAATGCTCCGTGAACAGAGTGATACTGCTCATTCCAATCGACGAGCTGTATGGTTTTCGAACCGTCAGAAGTTGTTATTATGTTGCGTCGCATATGATGAAATCTGAAAATAGTATACTACATTTACAGCAAAATAAAGGCTTATGATAAAGGTAACCCAAATAGAAAAAAGTAAGATTTCAACAATTGACTTCGAGAACTTGTCTTTTGGTACCGTTTTTAGTGATCATATGATGGTATGTGATTATAAAAATGGCCAATGGCAACAGGCTGAAATCAAACCCTATGAACCATTTACCTTTGATCCTTCTGCGAGTGTATTCCATTACGGTCAAGCTTTATTCGAAGGAATGAAAGCCTATAAGGGCGAAAACGACGAGGTGTTTTTATTTAGGCCCGATCAGAATATTAAACGATTTAATAAATCCTCAGAGCGAATGGCTATTCCGGAGTTTCCTGAAGACTTATTTTTAGAAGGCTTGAATCAATTACTTCGATTAGATGCCGACTGGATTCCACAAGGTGAAGGGCAATCGCTATATGTGCGACCATTCGTAATTGCCACCGAACCCTGTATTCAGGCCAATCCATCTAAAGAATATAGATTCGCCATTATATGCTCTCCAGTGAGTAGCTATTTCAGCGGAGCCGTCAAAGTAAAAATTGAAGATCATTATTCCAGAGCAACACCAGGAGGATTTGGGTATGCCAAAGCTGCAGGTAATTACGGGGGGCAATTCTACCCTACCCAATTGGCAAAAGCAGAAGGTTTTCATCAAATCATCTGGACAGATGCTGTAAGCCATCAGTATATTGAAGAGGCGGGCACCATGAATGTCTTTGTTCGAATCGGAGATACCCTAATTACGAATCCTACCTCTGATACCATATTAGATGGGGTGACGCGAAAGAGTTTGATTCAATTGGCTAAAGATTTAAAAATCCCATTAGAAGTTAGACCAATTGCTATTAGTGAATTAATTGAAGCTTCAGCGAAAGGAGAATTACTTGAACTCTTCGGTGCAGGAACCGCAGCAGTAATTAGTCTTATTGAAACATTTAACTACAAGGGTCAGAATTATCAAGTTGAAAATGATGCGAATTCCTATGCGCAACAATTGAAAAAGGCACTAACCGATATACAGTTAAATCGAGCAGAAGATCAGCATCAGTGGAGGTATAAAGTACAGCAATGATTTTTAGTCAAGGTCAACTCATATTCGCACTCTGTTTTGTCATAGGATTTAGCGTACTCATTTATCTATCCTATAAAAAAGACAGAAAATTGCACCAGAAAAACTACAAGGACTTATGGAATGTTGCTCTGGGCTTTGTCGCATTTTTCACCTTGTTAATCCTTTTGAAATACCTCTTAAGTAAGTAATGTTTAAAGCAGCACTCTTTGTATTTATCGGAGGCGGAATAGGAAGTACATTGCGCTACGCATTATCAATCGCTTTCGGTACAGATCAACCATGGCATCTCGGTACTTTAGCGGCAAATGTCTTAGGCTGTTTTATTCTTGGGTATCTAAGTCATTATTTCAGTTTGAGCGATACCGCAAATCAAAGCTTATACCTGTTATTGGCAACAGGGTTTTGCGGAGGGTTCACCACCTTTTCTACCTTTAGTCTAGAGGGATTCACCTTGATTGACAAATCAAAAATACTGCTCTTTTTACTGTATGTTTTGGTTAGTATTAGCATCGGTATTTTCGGAATAATTGCCGGACAATGGATTTCTAAAATAATTCACACTTAGAAAAACCAATCTCATAATTAAGTCGCTTCACAATTGTCAAATTGAATAATTTAGATTGCAATATTTAGAGATTTCTTAAAAGTACTTTCAGATTTGTTGAAATAAATTCAAAGGTTTTTAGATTTGATTGAAATTAATTCAAATAATTCTTAAAAACAGTGAAAAAAATTGAAGCAATCATTAGGAAATCTACTTTCGATGAGGTAAAAAAAGCACTTCACGAAATAGAGGTTAACTTCTTTAGTTATTGGGACGTAACTGGAGTAGGTAACGAAAAACAAGGACATGTATACAGAGGTATTAGTTATTCAACTTCTGACATACAGCGTCGCTATTTATCAATTGTAGTATCAGAAGACTTCGTAGAAAAGACAGTCAATACCATCATGCAAGCTGCACGAACAGGTAAGGTTGGAGACGGGAAAATTTTCGTTTCAGACGTAAGTGATGCATACAGAATCAGAACAGGAGAAAACGGTTACGCCGGAATCAATTAAAAAACACATTATGGAAAACGCAATTTTTACAGCCAATAATGTATGGATGATGCTCTGTACAGGATTAGTATTCTTTATGCACCTTGGCTTCTCATTTTTAGAAATAGGTCTTACAAGACAAAAAAACACAATCAACATTTTATTTAAGAATGTATTTATCATTACCGTCGGTTTGTTACTCTATTACATTGGCGGATTTAACTTAATGTATCCTGGATTTGAAGACGGCGATTCTGGCTTTTTCAAGTTTGCAGGATTTGGTATTGCAGCTCCTGATGGAGGAATGACACCCGCATATGCTGATGGTGGTTACACCTGGTGGACAGACTTTTTATTCCAGGGAATGTTCGCAGCAACCGCAGCTACCATCGTTTCTGGTGCAGTTGCAGAGCGTGTTAAATTACCTTCATTCTTCATCTTTACCATTATTTATGTAGGGCTTGTATACCCAATCGTAGGTTCATGGAAATGGGGTGGTGGATTCTTAGATAGCTTAACCATTGGTGAGGCTTCAGGATTCTATGACTTTGCAGGATCAACACTTGTGCACTCTGTTGGAGGATGGGCTGCAATCATCGCAGTAGCGCTATTAGGCCCTAGAATTGGGAAGTATTCAGACGATGGCTCAGTTCGAGCAATCCCAGGTCACAGTTTACCATTCACCACGGCAGGAGTACTTATTCTTTGGTTAGGTTGGTTTGGTTTTAACGGTGGTTCTGTACTTTCTGCAGATCCAGAGTTAACTTCACTAACCTTGGTAACAACATCTTTAGCCGCAGCAGCGGGAGGTGTATCTGCATTTTTAGTGTCTTACTTTAAGTTTAAAAACTTTGATTTAACCATGTTCTTAAATGGTATTCTTGGTGGTCTAGTTAGTATCACTGCTGGAGCGGATCAAATGAGCCCTAACGATGCGGTTATTATCGGTCTTATCGGTGGTGCAATCATCGTATTTGCAGTTTCATTACTCGACAAACTCAAATTAGACGACCCTGTAGGTGCAATCGCAGTTCACTTAATTGCTGGTATCTGGGGAACATTAGCTGTTGGTCTTTTCGGAGCACTTGCCTCTGCCGATCAATTCTTAGTTCAATTAGTAAGTGTCGGAATCGTAGGTGCATTCTGTGTGATTTCAGCATTCATAATTCTATTCATTTTAAAAGTCACTATGGGAATTAGGGTCTCTAAAGAAGAAGAATTAGAAGGGCTAGATATTCACGAACACGGAATGGATGCTTATCCTGATTTCAGAATGAATCAACACTAAAAAAAATAAACGGAGCGTTTTGCAGAACGCTCCGTCACATTATTATTTTCAAAATTATACTCACATGAAAACAACAATTATTACAAATATTAAAAAAAATTATTTTATTCTTTTCTTCGCGGCAATCTCAAGTTTGACAATGGCTCAAGAAAGCCCGTCAATCAGCTTTAGCGGAAGTATCGATGCCTACTTTAGAGGAAATTTAAATGCTCCTAATGACGAAAATGCCATTGCGCAGGGATCCTCTTTTGCGAACTTACCTGGTTTTTCTTTAGGTATGGCTAACATTATTGCGAGTTATGAAGGCGAAAACTTTGGTGCCGTTGCAGATTTAGTTTTTGGACCAAGAGGTACAGACGCTATTTTCGCATCTCCAATGTATTCGTTAACAGGTTCTATCCTTAACCAATTATATGTGTATTGGAGTCCTTCGGAAAGCGTAACCTTCACCATGGGTAACTTTAACACCTTCCTCGGTTATGAAGTAATTTCTCCTAGTGGAAATTTCAACTACAGTACTTCTTACCTTTTCTCTTATGGTCCATTTAGCCACACAGGTTTAAAAGTTGACTTCGATTTAGGTAATGATTGGAGCGCGATGTTGGGTGTATTCAATCCGACAGATCTTACTGAATTTAATCCTACCGGAGACTATGCTTTTGGAGCTCAACTCGGTTATGCAGGTCAATACCTTAACGCATTATCAAGCCAAGGTGGATTCGAAATTGACTATACTGGTGGATTCAATGCTTCTGAATCTTTCTACGTAGGTATCAACGCAGCGCATTATTCAGAATCAGAAACAGATATTTCGTTTTCAGGATTTGCCCTTTATCCACAAATAAGCATGTCAGAGACTTCAGCCTTTGGTGTTCGTGCAGAATACTTTGCTGAAACTGGTTATTTTGGTGCAATCGGTGCTAGCGATGCTGACGGAGACTCAAGTGTTTTCGCACTTACACTTACTGCCAATTTTGATGTTGGAGCATTGAGCATCAAACCTGAATTGAGATTTGACAATGCATCAGAAGAGGCGTTCATCAACAACACTGCCGATCCATCAAAATCTTTAAGCACTTTCTTCTTAGCAACTGTTTTAAGTTTTTAATGTAGTCCCTTAAGTTTTGCCTTAAATCTAATCAGATTTAAAGTTCAGTTCTCCTGCTCTAATAGGATACTCGAGATAATTCTCCTCGGGTACCAAAGGGCAGGAGAATTTTTTATTATACACACAGTAAGGGTTATACGCTTTGTTGAAGTCTAGCTGAATACTATCCTTCAAAGGGGAACTCAAATCGATATATCGACCACCTCCATAAGTATCAAAACCAGAAGTTTGATCTGCAAATGGCAAAAATAAATAATCGTCTTCTGAGTCTATATTCTGATAAACCGCCAGACGAAATTCTTTATCTTCTAGTTGGAATTTCAACCAACCATAGATAATTTGTTCCTCGACGCGCTGTGTATTGGTTCGTAATTTTATGACAACAGGTCTTGTGTTTTTTTCAAAAGCAGCATCGACTTGAAACTCCTCAGAAGGCTCATAAAACCTTAGAGACTCAAAACTTTTCTTATCCTTTAAAAGCAATGGACTCAATTCAGGATCCTTAAAAGTTTGGTTCTTGTCGTTTTGCCATTGGTAAACCGTATGCAAAGCTTCTGGAATAGTAGAAAGATCGACAGTGATTTTGTCCTCATGGTATCGCTTTGTTTGACAAGACGAAATTAAAAGTCCAGAAATTAGTATAAGAGTTAAACGGTGCTTCATACTAATTCAAACTTAAATTATTTTTTACGAGTTGAGAGAGAACGATGTGTGTTCTCGTTTCACCGTATTCAATCAAAGTATCGATCAATTGTTCTAAATGGTGTTGATCTCGTAAAATCACCTCCATAATAATATTTTCATTTCCAGTAACGCGATAGCAGTTTTGAACTTCTTCAATTTTGTTTACACGAGTTAAAAACGCCTTTAATTTACCCGTAAATGCTCTTAGGTGAATAATTGCATGTAATTGCTTGTCTAATTTTTGATGAGAAAGGTCTACGCTATAGCCCGTGATAATTTCGTCATCTTCCATTTTGCGAATACGTTCAGCTACAGAAGGAGAACTCAAACCTACCTTTTTAGATATTTCTGTGAATGAAATTCGCGCATTTTCTTGTAAAGCTTTCAGTATTTTATGATCTAAATTATCCATTTAAAAAATTAAAGAAATTTTTATAATTAAGTTAAAATTAAAGGTTTTATCGGAAATATAGCAGCAATCTTAATGTAATTCTACAGATTTAACCTGTAATTTTAAAGAAATTGTTAATGAAATGAATCGAAGTATTTCAAATTGTTCCAGTGAACTTCTCAAATTGAGCACTTCGCTTAATTATTTTTACGATACGGCTTATAATCATAGCTCTAAGGCTTTTAAAAATGAGCTCTTGCACGCTCTTGATACAGACATTAAAGTATTAAATGAGCAAACCAAAGCCTTGGTCAATCCGATGAGCTCAGCTCTTAAAAAAGAATACAGTTTCAATTTTGCAACCATTATTATCAAAAACCTCAACCAGTACACTAGAGGTTTAGAATTCATGGAAATTGACGGGAGAGATTACCTCAAAATAATGCGAAAAGAATTTGTATACATGCGCCGTCTTTTAAAAAAATGGCATCTCGGCTAATCGACTTAAGCTTTGATTTTTAATTGACTCAAATAAGAAATGGCCACTTGATTAAATTTCGAAGGCATTTCTACATTGACTACATGACCGCAGTTTTCAAAAATTTCAAGTGTAGATAATTTGCAGCTTGAAGCTACTTTTCGAATGGCTGGTAAAAACAGATAATCTTCACCACCCATTATATACAACACCGGTATATTCAGTTTTGAAGCCCTTAAAAACCGTAATAGTGGATTCAATTCAGAGGTCATTTTAAACCACTTCAAAAACTCTTTTTGATATAATTTTTTAGCCTCTCTAACAAACAAAGACCTGGATTCTTTATGGTTTTTGTGAGGCATAATGATAAAGGCAAAAAAGCGATAAAGCCATATATAAGGAACAACAGACTTAAAGACTCTACCGAGCCCCATCAAAAACTGAGATCTCATGTTTAATTTGACTATAGCGCCACCCATTATAAGCGATAAAGCTCGTCCAGGATGCTTTTCTGCAATATTTCGTATAAGAATAGAGCCCAGTGAAATACCCACAAAATGCGATTTGGTAATTTTTAAATGATCCAAAACCTCAATGATATCTTGAGTAATACGATCAAAGGTATAGCGTTCGTTAAAGGCCTCCTTTACGTTCATCTTCGAATTGCCGTGACCTCTCAAATCCAATAAAAGAACATTAAATTCCTTTCTGAAGTCTCTAATTTGTTTAAACCAAATAGAAGAACTACCACCGGCACCGTGCACAAACGTGACCCAGGGTTTATTGGCATCTAATTCAAAGCATTGATAATGAAGCATGCCTAAAAATACTAATTAAAAGGATTTTTGAATTAAAGTACTCATTTGTTTTTGGAGTTCAGCCGCAGCCTCTCCAGCTTTTATGGCGAAGTCGTCACCCTCTGAAGCAAAAATAATTCCTCGTGAACTATTGATCAACAAACCGTAATCTTCTATAAGGCCGTGATTCAAGACTTCTTCTAAAGACCCCCCTTGAGCACCCACTCCAGGAATTAATAAAAAATGATCGGGCAAAATTGCTCTTATTTCTTGAAGTGCTTCTGCTTTTGTAGCACCAACGACATACATTAAACGCTCTGCATGCGCATATCTAGCTGTCTTTGACAAAACTTCTTTATACATCGGATAGTGTTCTCCGTGAAGTTGAAATTCAGACGCACTTGCGTTTGAGGTCAAACCCAAAACAATGGTGAATTTCTCAGAATACTTGAGAAAAGGAAGAATAGAATCACTACCCATATAGGGAGCAACCGTAACCGCATCAAAATCCATGGCCTCAAAAAAAGCCTTTGCGTATTGATCTGCAGTGTTTCCTATATCCCCTCGCTTTGCATCTGCGATCGTAAAATGATTGGGATAATTTTCATTGATGTACTCAATGGTTTTTTCAAGACTTTGCCAACCCTTAACACCTCGCGATTCGTAAAATGCTGTATTTATTTTATAGGAAACACAATGTGAATGCGTTGCATCAATTATGGCCTTGTTAAATTCAAATACTGCATCTTGATGTTTTTTTAAACTGTCGGGGATTCGCTCAATATCTGAATCTAAGCCCACGCATAAAAGGCTCCTTTTCAATTGAATTTGCTCGATTAAATCGCTTCTTGTCATCTTAAGTTAGCATTAAAAAGTTTCTGAGGCTTCTTTTAACTTTTCGGTGTTTTCAACAAGTCTCAACTCATCAATAATTTTCTGAACATCTCCATCGATGATGTTGGTCAAATCGTATAGTGTCAAACCAATTCTGTGATCTGTTACTCGTCCTTGTGGATAATTGTACGTTCTAATTTTTGCAGAGCGGTCACCTGAACTCACCTGAGAGTTTCGCTTTGCCGCATCTTCTTCTTGTTTTTTGGCCAACTCTAAATCGTATAACCTCGAACGCAATACTTTAAATGCTTTCTCTTTGTTTTTGTGCTGTGATTTTTGATCCTGACATTGCGCCACAAGTCCCGTAGGAACGTGGGTAAGTCGAACGGCTGAATAGGTGGTGTTTACGGATTGCCCACCAGGACCAGAAGAACAGAAGAAGTCTATTCTCACATCTTTTGGATCAATTTGAACATCAAAATCTTCAGCCTCTGGAATAACCATTACTGTAGCTGCAGAAGTGTGCACTCTTCCTTGAGTTTCTGTTTGTGGAACCCTTTGAACTCGGTGCACACCAGCTTCAAATTTTAATGTTCCATACACATCTGCACCACTAACTTCAAAATGAATTTCCTTGTATCCACCCGAGGTCCCTTCACTGAGGTCTATGATATTTGTTTTCCAACCTTTTGATTCACAGTATTTAGTGTACATCCTAAACAAATCTCCAGCGAAAATACTTGCCTCATCTCCTCCTGTTCCGGCTCGGATTTCCATGACCACATCTTTGGCATCTTCAGGATCTTTAGGAATCAACAGAAATTTTATTTCTTCTTCTAATTGGGGTAAGGTATTCTTGGATTCATCCAGTTGCAACTTGGCCATTTCAACCATTTCAGCATCACTTCCGTCGGCTATGATTTCTTCCGCCTCTTTTAAATTATCCAAGCAATCGAGATAAGCCGCTCGTTTTTCTACCATCAATTGAAGGTCTTTGTATTCCTTGTTCAATTGTATGTAGCGTTTTTGATCAGCAATGATATCAGGTTGAATAATCAAGTCTGATACTTCGTCAAAACGTTGTTTAATGATGTTGAGTTTGTCTATCATGAGCTATAAAATCACCTCATCGCGAAATTACGACAATTTCAGGCATTGAAAATGTGCTAGTTGTATTCAAAAACTCCCTTATCGCTGGAAATAGTCAATCGTTTAGAATCAGAAGATTCCACGCGTCCGATAATTTGAGCTTCTACACCAAAGGACTTAGAGATTTCAATCATTTGCTGCGCTGAAACTTCGTCGGTATAACACTCCAATCGGTGACCACAGTTGAACACTTGATACATTTCTTTCCAATCGGTATTAGAGCTTTTTTGAATGTATTCGAATAAAGCAGGTACAGGTAAAAGATTGTCCTTCACAATATGTAAGCCCTCTACAAAATGAAGGATTTTTGTTTGCGCTCCTCCACTGCAGTGCACAAATCCATGAATTTTTTCAAAGTCACATTGGTCGAGAATCTTCTTTACGATTGGTGCATAAGTACGTGTTGGAGACAGTACCAATTTACCCATATCAACAGGCACCTCATCCAAAATTTCGGTGAGACCGTGATTACCCGAATAAACCAATTCGTCTGCTATAGAAGGGTCAAAACTTTCTGGATATTTATTAGCCAGTTCTTTGTGAAAAACATCATGACGAGCAGAGGTTAAGCCATTGCTTCCCATACCCCCGTTATAAGCTGTTTCATAGGTTGCTTGACCAGAAGAAGAGAAACCGACAATTACATCACCGGCAGTTATTCTCGAATTGTCAATCACATCACTTCTTTTCATGCGAGCGGTGACGGTAGAATCGACAATTATCGTTCGCACGAGGTCGCCTACATCAGCCGTTTCACCTCCGGTAGAATGAATACGAATACCATTTTCAGCCAACTCGTCGATCAGTTCTTGTGTTCCGTTAATAATTGCACTTAACACCTCCGCAGGAATTAAGGATTTATTTCTTCCTATGGTTGAAGACAACATGATGTCTGTTGTTGCTCCTACGCAAATCAAATCATCAATATTCATAATCAGAGCATCTTGAGCGATACCCTTCCAAACACTCAAATCGCCAGTTTCTTTCCAATACATATAGGCTAAAGAAGATTTTGTACCTGCTCCATCGGCGTGCATAACGATGCAATGTTCGTCGCTGGCTGTCAAATAATCTGGAACAACCTTACAAAAAGCTTGTGGAAATAATCCTTTGTCAATTTTAGATATGGCTTTGTGCACATCTTCTTTGGCGGCTGATACACCTCTTTGTGCGTATCGATTAGAATGTTTTTGGCTCATAGGTAAAAGTTAGCACAAAATTAAGATTATATCTTTTGTAATGTTAAAAAAATCAGATGATGATTTTACGGAATTTTATTTTTAAGGAATTAAAAATTATGAAAAATGTAAAAATTTGATTCTCATATTTTTAAACAAAAGATTAGAGATGAATTTTGCATATTTTTGCTCTTTAATATTCAATTTCGAAACAATGAACAAATCAAAACTAGAGTATATATGGCTTGACGGATATACTCCCACACAAGAACTAAGAAGTAAGACAAAAATCGTAAAAGACTTTGACGGTAAGCTTGAAAGCTGCCCAATGTGGTCTTTCGATGGAAGTTCAACACTACAAGCTGAAGGAAATTCTTCAGACTGTTTACTTAAACCTGTGGCTATCTATCCTGATCCTGATCGTATCAATGGTTGGTTGGTGATGACTGAAGTAATGAATGCTGACGGATCTCCTCACGTGTCTAACCACAGAGCTGAAATCGATGACGATGATAATGACTTCTGGTTCGGATTTGAACAAGAATACTTCCTGATGGACACTGAAACAGACTTGCCTTTAGGATTCCCAAGAGGAGGATTCCCTGGGCCACAAGGTCAGTACTACTGCTCTGTAGGTGGACGTTACACTTGGGGTAGAGATTTTGTTGAAGAGCATTTAGACATTTGCTTAGAGGCTGGATTAAACGTTGAAGGAATCAACCAAGAGGTTGCTCCAGGACAATGGGAATTTCAAGTGTTTGCCAAAGGAGCAAAACAAGCTGGAGATCAAATCTGGGTTGCACGTTATTTATTAAACCGTGTAACTGAAAAATACGGATATTATATCGAACTTCACCCTAAGCCTGTTCACGGTGACTGGAATGGTTCTGGTATGCACGCAAACTTCTCGAACACTACTTTAAGAACTGCAGGTTCTAAAGATGTTTATGAGAAAATTTGTGAAGCATTTAGACCGGTTGCAGAAGAGCACATCAAAGTTTACGGCGCACATAACGACCAAAGACTTACAGGATTACACGAGACACAATCGATCAACGAATTCTCTTTTGGAGTATCTGACCGTGGAGCATCTATTCGTATCCCAATCGCAACTGTAGAGAGTGGATGGAAAGGATGGTTAGAAGACAGAAGACCTGCTTCTAATGCTAACCCATACGAAGTTGCAGCAAGAATTATCAAAACAGTTAAATCTGCTTAAGACATCAATTCTTTATTATAGTAAAGCCCTCCATTGGAGGGCTTTTTTTATATGACTCGGTAAATAAAGTAAATATAAAAGGAGAGCAAAATTATACCATCTCGCCATCCTAGTTTCATTTTGCTTGGAATAAAGACCAACAGCAACAATAGCGCAGAAATAACTAGCATATAAACCGCATCACTGTCAATCAAATTTGAATCCCCAACTGGAATAGGGGTTATCATAGCAGTAATTCCTAAAACGGCAAACAAATTAAAAATGTTTGAGCCGATAAGGTTTCCAATAGAAATGGCTTTTTCCTTTTTAATCATCGCCATAATAGAGGCCGCCAATTCAGGTATACTTGTTCCCACCGAGACAATTGTGATTCCGATGACCCTGTCACTTACTCCAAAGTCTTCGGCAAGTGCTTTCGAACCACGCACTAACAATTCTGAGCCTCCCCAAAGTCCTATTCCCCCAATAAAAAGGTATATAATGGTGGTATTCCAATTCAAAACCACATCATCTGCTGCAAACTCATCAACAACACCTTCTTTATTCCCAGAAGACAAGAGATAAATCAGAAACAATATCAATGCCAAAAACATGAGTAAACCTTCTGTGGCATCAAGTTCGTAATCAAAAACAACAAAGGTGTAAAACGTAATAGTGGCAATCATTAACATAGGCCAATCAACTTTGTAAAATGAAGGTTCAATCGTTATTGTTCCCAATAAAAGGGTAACACCTAAAACAAGCCCTAAATTTGCAATATTAGAACCAACTACATTTCCCAAAGACAAGTCTGGAATACCAGAAACAGCAGCATTAACGCTCACCAAAAGTTCTGGAGCTGAAGTAGCGAAAGAAACTACCGTCATTCCAATGACTACTTTTGAAATATTTAATTTCAGAGACAAGGAAACTGACGATTTGAGCAGGTATTCACCTCCCAAAATCAAAAGTGCTAGACCAAAAACAACAAAAGCAAAATTCAACATGCACATCAATTTAAATTCAAAATTACCGATTTGTGTGGTATCTCATCCAATTAGTTTTATATTTCATGACTATGAATTACGAGCAGCATTTTGATTCTTTTTTAAAATATAGAGGTAAGGATTTGTCGGGCGTAGGAAGTATTGAAATTGGCCATTGGTGTAAACATTTTAGTCATAAAAGTGTTTTAGATATCGGATGTGGCACGGGTATCCCCATAAGCATCTTGTTTGATCAAAATAAAAATAACATCTACGGTATTGACCGCTCACCGAGAATGATTCAAGCTTTTCAAAAAAACCTACCCGAAGCCAATTCTGAATGCGAGGATATCTTATCGTCTGATTTTTTTAATTTAAAATTTGATATCATTATTGCTTGGGGAGTACTCTTTTGTTTCAATGCAGAAGAACAAAATCTAATACTAGCCAAGGTGAGTAAACACTTAAAATCTAATGGCAAATTTATTTTTACCGCTCCCACTCAAAAAGCGTTTTGGACAGATGTTATGACAGGGCAACAATTAGAATCGCTTGGGCGTGATAAGTACCTTGGTCTTTTTAAAATTACAGGACTAAAACTCGAAAAGGAATTTGAAGACAGTGGTGAAAATCACTACTACGAATTATCTAAGGTTGGTTAAAGCAAACCGCAATTATGCGCTGCAACAAACAAACACATCAGAAGAAACAAGAGGGATGGAAGGCGCTGCTTAAAAGGATTACCCACCTTGACATGAGCAATATGCGCACTAAACATGAAGAATGCCATTCCTAAAGAAGCGTATAGGTTTAGTTCTTGATAACAAAGTCCGAGCAAAAGAAGAGCTGAGAGTGAAATTTTAGCAGCTCCAACAAAATTTCTAAAATGCTCTGAAAAGCCGAATTGTTCAAATTCAGACAGTACATTGTGATATCTAAAAATCCAAACAATGTACACAGATACAGCGACTACAATTTGAAAAATGTTAGAAATAATCTCCATTTTATGATATTTTGTACAGTAAGTTAACTTTTTTTTCTGCACAGCAAGAACTATAAGTCGCTATCTCTATAAGTGCAGCCCAAAAATTCAGTGCTTTAAACGGTATGAATAGACGGTCTTCGACTCTAAAATCAATAAAAAAGGGTAGCTTTTACACTACCCTCTTCTCTACTAACAATCAAAACTCTAAGTTTCTTAGTATCCTAACGATTATAGCTAATGTTTATTGTTTTTTACAATTAAAAATAGTTATTTTGAGAGGTGTATTTAGACATCATTTCAGACTTAAATAACCTTGAGGTAGTTGTAAAGTATAGAACATTAATAGAAAACCTTTCAGACTTCGATCGCTTATCTATTTCTTTACTATTCTTTAGCAGCGTATACCTCTTCTCCAAAATTGCAGACCGTTTTAGGCGAAAAAAAGTAATAATCGTTGATGAAAAAGCAGCCCTACCAGAAACCGATCCAAAAAGCAAAAAAAGCGGCTTGTATGAGACCAAGAAAAAAATAAAAAACGGCTTATACATTGACAAAAGTGATAGGAGAATTCAAAAAAGAAAATACAGGCTAAACAATGAGGACTTCAAAATAAAATACATCAAGTACAGCTTTAAAAACATAGCTTACAATCCAAATTGTACAGGGCATAGATTACAGAATAAATTTTATAAAGCTTAACTTGACTTTAAGAAATACGATTTGATTTTAACTAAGCCTTAAAGACCTGATTAAAGCATTAATTGTAATTTCGAAGCACTAAAGCGACAACTATGATTAAAGCAATTTTCTTCAGTTTATATACACTTCTTACTATCCCTTTAAGCCTATCAGATTCTTATGAGCCCATTACCTTTAAGATTGATAAAGACACCAGTGATGAGCAAATTTTAGTCATCAAAGACCAGCTCCAAGAACAGGGGATTGATTTTTCATATACCATAACAAGAAATGAAAAATTAGAAATCACTTCGCTCAGTTTAGAATTGAGATCAAAAAACAGTAGATCAAAAAACACTGTGGGCAGCGGTGGTAACAAACCCATTCAACCCTTTACCATTGTCATAGATCCAGAAAGAGGCAGCTCAATGATTTCACAGGGTGCTACATCCAAAAGTTTCAATAGCAGCTTTATGAATATGGACGATATGGATCTCTCAGATTTCGATAAGACTATTGACCAAATGCGCGCTCAAATGCAGGCACACATGGCAAGAGCTTTTTCAGGAAATATGTTTATGGATGAAGCTGAGCAAGAAACAAAAGTAGAAGAAGAGGAGGAAAAAGAAGACCTTAATCCCCTATTCATCATCGACGGTCGTGAAGTTAAAATGGAAGAAGTCAACAAATTAATTCCTGAAGAAATCGAATCAGTTAACGTATTAAAAGGGCAAAAAGCACTTGACAAATACGGAGAAAGAGCAAAATATGGAGTAGTCGAAATCAGAAGCAAATCAAAATCATGAGTCCTTCATTTTACAAAAGTCTAGCTCGTTTAAACAAACTCATTTTACCTTCGTTCACCAAAAAAAGACTGGACTTGGCCAAGGCTAAAAAATGGCAATTGGCAATTATTGGGTACAGAGCATATGTCACATGTCGTTCTCTAGAAGATTGAGTAGTTGAGTAGAAAACCATTATTTCTAATTTCCGAAGGTCTAGGTATAAAATTTCACCCAAAGATTCCTAAAATCTGTCTTGAACAATTTTAAAAAAGAGGTTATATTTGCACCCCCTCTAAGGGAACAAAAGGCCTCGTAGTTCAACTGAATAGAATACCTGATTACGGCTCAGGCGGTTGCAGGTTTGAATCCTGCCGAGGTCACGATTAAATAGTTCAATATGAAAAAACGCCAAGTTTACTTGAGCGTTTTTTTTGTTTATACTGTTTTCTTCAGAGATTTTTAACTTCACATCAAAGAGGAAAATAGCAGACCATTACTTAAACTCATTAGGGATCGTCGAACACAGGCAACAACTTAATGTTCAAATGTTTATATTTAATCATAGTATTAAAACACCTAATACAAAAACTAAAAAATTCAACTAAAGCACATGAAAACACTTCTTCAATACTGCTGTATCATCGCATTACTTTCAATTTTTTCAACACTTTCTGCACAAGAAAACAAGCTTTCTTCAATTGAGGAGAAGTATTACAATGGCCTAGAATGGCGAAATATTGGCCCAAAACGAGGAGGCCGATCTTTGGGATGTGCAGGAAGCCCAAGTCGGCCCAATGAATATTATTTCGGTGCCACTGGAGGTGGATTATGGAAAACCGTAGATGGTGGTAATGAATGGAAAGCAGTCACTGACGGTCAAGTTACCAGTTCCTCAGTAGGAGCAGTTGCTGTAGCAGAAAGCAACCCTGATATTGTGTATATCGGAATGGGTGAAGTACAATTACGAGGAAGTATTACCCAAGGTGACGGAGTTTATAAATCTAGCGATGCCGGAAAAACTTGGACGCATTTAGGCCTTGAAGAAACGCAAGCCGTTGCGAGAATACGAATACATCCTACCAATCCTGATTTAGTCTATGTTGCTGCTTTAGGACATCCTTACGGAGATAACGAAGAGCGAGGTGTATTTCGATCTAAAAACGGTGGTGAATCTTGGGAGAAAGTACTGTATGTAGGGCCTAAAGCAGGTGCTGTAGATTTAATTATTGACCCTAATAATCCAAATATCATTTACGCAAGTACTTGGCAAGTATACCGAAAGGCGTGGAAAATGTGGGGAGGCGGAGGTCAAAGTAAATTGTGGAAGTCAGAAGACGGCGGAGATAGCTGGTCAGACCTTACAGAAAATCAAGGTATGCCAGAAGGACCCATTGGAAAAATTGGCGTCACGGTTTCGCCCGCTGATTCTAATCGCGTTTGGGCCATTGTCGAGGCCAATGAAGGCGGTGTTTTTCGTTCTGATGATGCCGGTAAGACTTGGCAAAAAACCAATGACGAAAGAAAGTTGAGACAACGAGCATTTTACTACTCCAGAATATATGCCGATCCTCAAGACAAAGACAAGGTCTACGGGCTCAATACAAGAATGTACATGTCGAGTGATGGGGGTCATACATTTGATAAAATCATTCAAACACCTCACGGTGATAATCACGACCTCTGGATTGATCCAAATAATCCGCAACGCATGATCAACGCCAATGACGGAGGAGGAAATGTCACCATTAATGGAGGAAAATCTTGGACAGAACAAGATTTTGTGACTTCACAATTTTATCACGTGATGACCACAAGTGATGTTCCTTATCACGTCGCCGGTGCTCAACAAGACAACAGCACCCTGGCCATGCCAAGCGACGGTTGGGATCATATGTTGGCCAGAGGACCGAATAAAGGCTGGTACTATGCCGTGGGAGGAGGTGAAAGTGGTTGGATCACGCAACACCCTGATGATCCAGATATTTTTTATGCGGGAAGTCAAGGTGCTCTTCTAACCCGATACGATCGCAGCAATGGTCAAATTAGAGACATACAAGTATACCCAAGGTTTTTCTCTGGAGAACCTTCAGAGGCATTGCCAGAGCGTTGGCAATGGACCTTCCCTATCATGTTTGCTCCTCAAGACAGCAAGGTGATGTACACCTGTTCTCAACACGTTTGGAGAACTACCAATGACGGGCAGACCTGGGAACAAATAAGTCCTGACCTGACCTATGCAGATCCTAGTACACTCGGAAAAACAGGAGGCGTTATTACCATGGACATGAATGGCCCAGAGATTTATGCTACGGTCTTTGCTCTAGCTCCATCTGTTCATGACATTAACACCATATGGGCAGGGTCAGATGATGGAAAAATTCACATCACTCAAGATGGTGGAAAAAACTGGGAAGACATCACTCCAAAAGACCTACCCAAATTTTCAAGGGTAAGTATTATCGATGAGTCTAAACATAGACCGGGTACACTTTATGTGGCAGCAAATCGATATCAAGTGGATGACAGACAACCCTATGTCTTTAAAACACATGATTACGGAAAAACCTGGACTAAAATAATTGATGGCATCGCAGATGGTCACTTCGCAAGAGCAATACGTGAAGATCACAAAAGAAAAGGCTTGCTCTTTTTAGCCACAGAGCACGGCGTCTATTTCTCCTTAAATGATGGAGCAAAATGGGAAAGCTTACAATTAAACCTTCCAGACACGCCAATTCGTGATTTAGTGATTAAAGACAATGATGTTGTTCTGGGATCTCACGGTAGAGGCTTTTGGATTATGGATGATATAGAACCTATCCGTCAGCACCGAGAAGAGATGAAAAACCAACAAGCCATTCTATATCAACCCAATAATGCCATTAGAGGAATCAGTGAAGCACGTATTCAATATCACCTCAACGAGGAAGTTGAAACAGTGAGTTTTGACATTCTCGATCAAAACGATAAGGTCATTGACACCTTCACCGGAGACCAAGTCAAATACGAGGTAGACCCCAATATTCCTTGGTGGCAAAGAGGAGGCTCCTCAAAACCTACCACGGCAAAAGGTTTAAACACATTTACATGGGATTTGCGCTATCCAGGAGCAACAGATTTTGAAGGAATGATCATTTGGAGTGCTAGGCCTACCAGAGGTCCAAAAGCGCCAATAGGACAATATAAAGTGCGAATGAGAACAGGTGATTATCAGCAAACCTATCCTTTCTCGATCGAAATAAATCCGAATCTCAAGGGAATCAGTAAAGAAGATTTAGACGAGCAGTTTAAACTCGCTATACAAATCACCCAAAAGACCACAGCTGCTAATGAAGCGGTAATCAAAATCCGTGATATTAAAGCAAAAGTAGAAAAGGCTACAGGAAAAATTTCTGCAAAAAATCAGAAAAAAATCATTGCTCCTTTCCTTTCAAAATTGAGTAAAATCGAAGAAGCTTTATATCAAGTGCGAAATCAATCTGGTCAAGACCCTTTAAACTTTCCGATCAAATTGAATAACCGTCTTGCCTCCTTGAGAAGGAGTTTAGAAAATGGAGATGCAAGGCCCACAGACGGAGCTTATAAAGTCTTTGCTGAACTCTCTGCAGAACTTGAATTACACCTTGCAAACCTCAACAAGGTATTGAAGAATGATTTAACGAGAGTGAACCGATTGATTAAGGAAAATACAGGCACTGCAATGAACCCTTAAACAAATTCAAAATCGAATCATATGTCCCCAAAACTATTTTATACGGCTCTGTGCTACTTTTTTGCAGGCGCACTGCTGTGGTCACAAAAAACAGGGAAAATTGAATACGAACAATTAGGGATATCCATGGAAGTTCCCACCGGTTGGGTGGCTCAAGAAGGAGATGGATTTTTACTTATCGGTTCTCAAACAGTTCCCGGATTCATCATGCTCACAACACACAACTATGATATCGAACAGTTGAGATCTGAAGCGATAAGCGGAATGCAATTCGATCAAGGGTCGAGCTTGTTTTTATCCGAAGACTTAAGAAATATAGCTCCTAAGGCTATTAGTGGCATTTTCTCAGGAATCATGGAATATCAAAGTGTTAAAGCCTATATCATAGGCGTTGAAAATCCATATGAAGGTGTTGGCGTTACGATCATGGCCGCAACTCAGCCTCAGCTGTTTTCCTCTATTCATACAGAGGTAGCTGACAAAATTTACGCCTCTTTAGCCTTCAAAAAAGTAGACCGTGAAAACGAATTCAATCAATGGAAAAAGTTTCTGTCTAATGTAAAGTTGACTTATATGGATTCCTACTATTCATCCAGCTATACATCAGGTGGTGTATCTGGAGGTTACAGTTCACAACGCGTTATAGATATCTGTGAACGTGGTTTTTTTAGATACAATAGCAGTAGTAATGTCTCTGCAAGTGGAAGCGGAATATCCGGATACGATACCGGAGGAAGCGCTGGAGACGGCAGTTGGACTATAGGAATCGGGAGCGATGGTTCAACAAACTTGATCTTAAACTTCAACAATGGTGAACAATACAGTTATTCCCTTGAGTACCGAGAAGAAAAGTTATACCTAAATGGAGATCGCTTTTTTCGCACCACCTCCGGAGAGTACGCCCCAAATTGCTATTAAATTGTTTGCGCATTCCAACAAGGGTGCTTTACGTTATTGGTTAAACAAAATTTAAGAGTACCGTGAATTGAACTTAAATTGCATACAAAAAGTATGGAAGTTTCATCGTCAATTCGATTACTTGAAGACAAATTAGTTCCTCTTCAAAAACAACTGAGGTCACATCCTCTGTATGCGCAACTCTCTTCTATTGAAGACATACAAGTTTTCATGGAACATCATGTGTTTGCAGTATGGGACTTTATGTCGCTTTTAAAGGCCTTACAGATTGAACTCACCACTACAGAAGTTCCTTGGATACCTGCAAAAAATCCAACCTTATCGAGGTTTATCAATGAAATTGTACACGGAGAAGAAAGTGATGTAAATGAATTGGGCGAGGCCAAAAGTCACTTCGAAATGTACCTCGAAGCCATGGATCAGGTTGGCGCAAGTACAGCTAAGATTCAATCACTCATCCAAAAAATTAAAGAAGAACACTCTATTTCATCTGCTTTAGAAGATATACAACTAAGAGCTGAAGTTTCCGATTTCGTGAATTTTACCTTTGCGGTTATTGAAACAAGAAAAACACATCTCATCGCATCGGCTTTCACTTTTGGTCGAGAGGACCTCATCCCTGATATGTTTATAGAAATTTTAAAACAAGCGGATGAGTCAAACAAAAAATACAGCAAACTCAACTATTATCTTGAAAGGCACATCGAATTAGACGGCGATGAACACGGTCCACTCTCCCTTCAAATGGTCGAAGAACTTTGCGGAGATAATGAGGTTAAATGGAAAGAGGCCGAAGAAGTTGCTATTCTAGCATTAGAAAAAAGAATTGCTCTATGGGATGGTATCGCACATGCCATGGCTGAAAAAGCAGTCTAATTGCTGTGGTGTACGACCTTTTAATGCTTTTAGTTTTTTAAATACTAAACGCTATCTTACAATACGTTAAGTCTATGGTTTCATGCACGTATTGTCCTTTATATTCAGTATTTCGTTTTCGATTTTTAACTTATTTTCCGAGCAACAAACAGCAGTATATCGCTTAAGTACGCCAGACTCTTTAATCATTTCCAAATCGGAATACAAGGATCATTTGATGGGTTTTTGGCTTGGATCATGTATTGGCAATTGGACGGGACTTCCCACCGAAAACAGAAGAGTAGATTTTCCTTTTTTTACGGATGAGGATTTCGGAGAAGGGAAATTTAATTTCGTGTTAGATCAAGATCCTTGGGGAGCCGATGACGACACAGATATAGAGTATATCTATCAATTGGCGATGGAACAAAACAATTCTCCTTTGCTCAGCCCAAGTCAGATCAGTGCAGCATGGCAAAAACACATTGGGTTACCCCTACTTTGGGTGTCAAATTTGGCGGCTCTAACCCAAATGCAAAACGGTGCCTTACCCCCCGACACCTCTCATCCTGACAACAATCCCATGTGGGAAATGATAGATGCCCAATTGACCACAGAACTTTTTGGTGCCCTTGCCCCATCCCGACCAGATGTAGGTCTTAAACTGGCGCATCTTCCCATTAGAACAACAGCCTATGCGCATTCCAAGTGGGCTGCAGAATTTTATGTAATCATGCACAGCCTAGCGGTCACTATTGATTCTGATAAAAGCCGTAAAGACGAAATTCTCAGAATAAGCGAGATCGCGCGAGAATACATTCCTAATTCTTCTTATATCGCCGATATGTATGATTTTGTATACGACAGCTACCTCAAAAATCCAGATAACAACGATTGGGAAAAAACGCGGGATATGGTGGCAAACAGATACCAATACAACAACAATGCGGGATATATCTACCAGTATCCTTGGGATTCAGGAATCAACTTCGCTGCATCGATAATAAGCTTGCTCTACGGAGAAGGAGATTTTAAAAGAACCCTTGCCATTGCGAGCATGTGCGGATGGGATTCAGACAATCCCACAGCAACCTGGGGTGGATTTTTAGGGCTTCTAATGGGTTTCGATGAGTTAAAAGAGTTATTTGACTACAATTTTTCAACCTCATATAACATAGCTCGAACGCGATATAACACCCCATTGAAGATTGATAATTTTAACGACATGGCCGAAAGGGGACTAAAACTTATCGATGCAGTCGTTCGAAAAGAAATGAAAGGAAGTGTTAAAGACGAACGTTGGGTCATTCCTCAATTCAAAGATCAACTTTCTATGGCTTCAACAATCGTTGAAAAAAATCAGTGGCAAACTATAGAAGATGATGACCGGGCTTGGACTTATATAGGTTTCGAAACCCAACAAGAGCAGTGGAATGCCTCCGGTGCAACCCTCAGTGTTGGTCAATCAAATTGTTCGGCAGAAATCTCCTTTGAAGGCAAAGCCATACAATTATTCTCTTATCGGAGTATTGATGCAGGAGCAATGAAGATCTACTTAGATGATGAATTCATAGGAGATTTCGATCTCAGCACCACTGAAACACATGGTCAGTATTATTTTAAGGTATTTGAAAAAACAGCCTTAGAGCATAAATCACATCGCTTGAAAATAATTGGCGACAACAGTGACAAACCGAAATCCATAGACTTAATTCGTATCAAAAATTAAGTTTTCTCGCCTGTCAAAATCCATTTGGTTAAAAAATTCTATTTTTAGAAGAACCAACCTAACTAAATTATGTTTCTTGTTTCTTCTTATTTGACCGCGGTCATTCTGTGCTTTATTACGATGCTCTGCTGGGGATCATGGGCAAACACCCAGAAAATGGCTTCTAAAGAATGGGGATTCCCATTATTCTATTGGGACTATACTATTGGGATTATTTTACTCTCCCTTGTATTTGGGCTTACTCTTGGTAGTACCGGAGATTCGGGTGCTCCCTTTATGGAAAATCTCAATCAAAGCTCAGTCGATGCTATAGGATATGCCCTTTTAGGAGGTGTCATCTTTAATATAGCCAACTTGCTACTTGTAGCCGCAATCGATATCGCGGGTATGGCCATTGCTTTTCCAATTGGTATTGGAATTGCCCTAGTTCAAGGGGTCTTGGTTAATTATATCGCAGTACCTGATGGAAATCCAACCCTTCTCTTTATAGGTGTGGGATTAGTGACTTTAGCTATTGTTGTAGATGCAATTGCTTACAAAAAAATAAGCGCCCAGAAGTCTTCTACAAAAGGAATTTTACTCTCTATTTGCGCAGGGGTTTTAATGGGATTCTTTTACCGCTTTGTCGCAGCATCGATGTCTGAAAATTTTGAGGTCATTGCCACGGGTAAACTCACTCCTTATACAGCAACTTTCATTTTTGCGCTTGGTATCTTTTTCTCCAACTTTATATTCAACACCGTATTTATGTATAAGCCCTTAAGTGGCGCCCCTGTGAACTACTCAGATTATTTCAAAAAAGGGAATACCAAATTACATTTAATCGGAATCTTAGGAGGTGTAATCTGGTGCATTGGTATGGTACTTAATACCATCGCCGCAGGAAAAGCAGGCTACGCTATTTCATATGGTCTAGGGCAAGGGGCAACCATGGTTGCAGCACTCTGGGGCGTGTTTATTTGGAAAGAGTTTAAAAACGCACCTAAAGGAACTAACTCCTTGATCACCTTGATGTTTCTTTTATTCTTGAGTGGATTAACCTTAATCATTCTCGCAAAAATATAAGGATGTCAAACGTAATAGTAGTCGGAAGCAGCAATACAGATTTGGTCTTTGAGACGCCAAAATTTCCAGCGGAAGGTGAAACCGTGATTGGTGGAGATTTTGAGGTAATTTCAGGAGGAAAGGGAGCTAATCAAGCAGTAGCTGCAGCAAGAGCTGGCGCCGATGTTCTCTTCTTAACCAAGGTTGGTGATGATGAGTTTGGAAGCAATGCCATAGCTGTTTACAAAAAGAAGGCATCAACACCTCATTTATAGAAAAACAGAAAGGAGTGGCCTCAGGAACTGCAATGATCATGGTAAACCAAAACTCAGGTGAAAACGCCATAATAGTTGCGCCAGGTGCTAACAATCACCTTAACGAACAGAATATAGATGAGATCACAGATCAAATCACAGCCACAACTACTGTACTTTGTCAACTTGAAGTACCACTAAATGCAGTCGATTATTTGCTAACCCAGGCCAAACGTAAAAAGGCCTTGACGATTTTGAATCCTGCACCCTACCAAGAAATCAGCCTAGAACTCTTAAAAAAAGTAGACATCATTACCCCAAATGAAACAGAGACACTTGGTTTAACCGGAATAGAATTGGTCGACAAGCAAAGTATTGAACGAGCGGCTTTCAGTTTATTGCAGATGGTCAATAAAGCCGTTATTATTACCCTTGGCGATAAAGGTGTCTATTTCATTTCTCACGAGCAGAAAGGAAAATTTATGCCGACATCAAAGGTTAAAGCTGTTGATACTACTGCTGCTGGTGATGTTTTTAACGGATATTTCGCAGCTGCACTGCAAGATAATGAGCTCGAAACTGCTATTGAATTGGGAATGAAATCCGCTACACTTTCAGTGACCCGAAAAGGAGCCCAACCCTCTATCCCATTTAGAAATGAAATTGATTAATATGAACAAATGCTTACTCTTACTTTTGGTATTCAGTTTTAAATGGACCATTGGTCAAGAAAAAAAACTGCCGATTATTCTAGATACAGACGCCAATAATGAATTAGACGATCAGCATGCTCTTGCCTATCTATTTTTCAATGATGAGACATTTGATATCAAGGGTATAACCGTTAATACCACCTATAACGGTGGAGAAATCGACCAACACTACGATGAAGCCAAAAGAATCGCAGACCTCTGTGATGTATCCGGAAAATACCCAATTTTAAAGGGTGCAAATGGAAATTTTGATGAGCTCAAAGCACGAGCTCAATCTGAAACCTTAGACGGTAAAATAGCGGTTGATTTCATTATTGAGCAGGCTCATAAAACAAAAAAAGAAAAGCTCATCGTCGCAGCCATCGGAAAATTAACCAATGTCGCCTTGGCCATAGAAAAAGATCCTTCAATTAAAGAGCACATTAAATTAGTGTGGTTGGGTTCTAATTATCCCGAGCCCGGAGAATACAATCAAGAAAATGACATCCCATCGCTAAACTACCTGCTAGAACAAGATTTAGATTTTGAAATAGTGACGGTAAGATATGGTAAAAAGTCAGGGTCAGATGCCGTAAAAGTTTCCCTAAACGAAGTGCGCGAAAAAATGGAAGATATGGGCCCTGAAGTAGAACCCGTTATGGGTCGACACGGAGGAAGCTTTACCAATTTTGGCGACTACTCCATTGAACTCTTCTCTAAAATAGACTTATACGGTGATCCGCCCTCAAGAGCCTTATTTGATTTAGTGGCACTCGCAGTACTTAAAAACAGTCAATGGGGTGAAAAAAGAAGTATTCCCGCTCCAATCGTAGTCGATGAAAAGTGGGTAGATCGACCACAAAATCAAAAGCGGATTACGCTTTGGGAAAACTTTGATCGCAAGGCCATTATCAATGATTTTTACAAGAGTCTAAATCAACACTAAATCCACTGATCGTTTTCTGCCGTTAACTCATTAGACACATCACCTGTGTTGATAATATTCCTAGGTTCAAGAATTAAAATTTTTGTCTCCTGGTGTGCAAAAGGACGGTGCAACACACCCTTGGGAACAACATAAAGTTCCCCTTCTTTCAATTCAATGGTTTTATCCTCAAATTCAATATTAAGCACTCCATCCAATACCAAAAAGGCCTCATCAGTCTCATCGTGTTTATGCCAAACAAAATCTCCTTTAACGCGCACCAATTTGAATTGATAATCATTCAACTCGGCAATGACTTTGGGTGACCACAAGTCTTGAAATAATTCAAACTTAGATTTTAGATTGATTTTAGACATTCCTTAAAGTTTTATTTGTGCCAAATCTTCGCGTACGGAATACAAGGATTGAATGTAATGTTCCAAACTCATTACGCGCAGTTCGATTCTATAGCTTCTGTCTTCTATAAGATTTTTGAGTTGCAAATCTTTCAATTCTGTAAAAACATAATCCCTTGAGCGCGAAATCACAGAGGCATCTCTTTTTGCTTCTGCCCATTCAAATATTTTATCAGAATTGGCCTTTAAGAGCTGTTCGTTGACAATAACACGCCTTTTTTTAGTACTGTAAATGCCTTCTATTCTATTGCGTAAATCCGCGTCTTTAATCTCAAGAAGTAAGCCATTAGATACCAAAGAATTAAAATAGATTTCATTCTGTGCGAAAGTGTTCCACCACGTGATCATCCAGAGGTAGAGATTTTCATAATCAGATGGCGCTGTCCAATAGCGGTAAGACCCGTCTTCGAGATAACTGTGACCAAAGGGATTCGCGTTGTGCAGTTTCATAAGAAAGGGCTTATCAAATCGAAACTCCTGCTCAATAGTCTCATTGATGACCAGCATATTTTTCAGTTGACTTAGGTGCTCTTCACAGTAGGCAATATTCGCATCAATTTCAGATACCAAAGATTTTAGAAAAAGTTCATTTTTTGATTTTATCGCTTTGGATTGGCTGTAATTCTGAAGTTGAAAAGAAATCAAAACACCCAAAAAGACCACAAGAAATTCTAATCCGTAATGTTTGTATTTTCTGTAATCTGACGTCATACAAGTTTTATTATGAGCTCAAAGAGGATTTTTGTACTGAGCAATGCCATTGTTGCAGCTCATCATCTTTAAATTGTTCTTCTAAATATATCCACTAAAATTTAAGCCTCAAAAAAGCAAATACGAAAAAATATAGTATTTTACACTTCTCTAACACTAACTAATAAATTATGTCATCGAATAACACAAGATTATTTTATGCAAGTTGTTTTGCATTGATCACTACAGCATTTTCGTTCAGCATTAGAGCTGGTATTCTTCCTCAACTTGGAGATGATTTTAACCTGAATGCACAAGAATTAGGTTTTATCAATTCAATGTGGTTTGTCGGCTTTCCTATTTCAATGGTCATTGGTGGACTTGTCTACCACAGCCTTGGAGGTAAGCGAATCATGCAGTTTGCCTTTCTTGCGCATATGGCGGGTATCATCCTTACCATATATGCTACGGGATACAACAGCCTACTGCTCTCTACTCTTTTAATTGGTATAGGAAATGGATGTACTGAGGCCGCTTGTAATCCAATGATTGCAGACGCCTATGAGGGTAAAAAGATGAATACCCTACTCAATAGATTTCACATGTGGTTTCCTGGAGGTATCGTCTTAGGTAGCTTGATTTCTAAGTTTATGACCGATATGAGTCTGGGCTGGCAAGCTCAAATTTGGATTATTGTTATTCCAACCTTTATTTACGCTTACCTATTTGCCGGACAAAGTTTCCCAAAACCAAAAGAAGAAGCATCGAGTTCAATCAGTGAGAACTTTAAAGCCATGTTGTCTCCTCTATTTTTATTCATGATGTTCTGTATGGCCTTTACGGCAATCTCAGAATTTGGACCTCAGCAATGGACAAGTTTAATACTTTCAAACAGTGGGGCACAACCTATGCTTATTTTAGCATTGATCACTGGTCTAATGGCTATTGGACGTTATTTCGGTGG
>Ga0213865_10000128_pt1 | contig 49312 bp, 45 predicted proteins | sample PICome_6_FD_160100 | JGI IMG/M metagenome (GOLD analysis project Ga0213865, IMG submission 160100) | Coastal seawater microbial communities near Pivers Island, North Carolina, United States - PICO282 | ecosystem: Environmental > Aquatic > Marine > Coastal | place: USA: North Carolina...
TATTAGAGCTTAAATTAATTAAAGGAAGCAAAGCAGTGGCTTGGCTTAAATTTTTAATAGAAAGTTTTACACCCGGTGCAATTACTCCACCTTCATAAATGCCATTTTTAATAACATCAAACGTTGTAGCTGTTCCAAAATCTAAAACTAGGCAATTTTTAAATTTTTTTGATCCTATAGCGTTTGCTATTCGATCTGAACCTAATTGTTTTTTATTTTTTACATTAATTTTTAATACTTTATTCAAATTTAAATTCTTTATCTCTAAAACTTTATATTTGGAAAATTTTAAACTCTTTTTGATATTCAAAAATACCTTTGGCACAACACTTGAAAATAAAAATATTGGACTAAGACCATTATTTAATCTTTTTTTAATAATATTTTTTACAAGATTTCCTTTTAACATCTTAATAGTTTCAAAATTGTATGATCTTAAAATTTTGAAATCGTTATTTAAAACACATATTTTTGTCGAGGTATTGCCTATGTCACCAATTAAAAACTTCATAATTTTTGAGTGAATTTTTTTAGCTCCGAAAATTTATTTTGATTTGCTTTAAGTAAAAATTTCTCATAACTTTTTTTAATCATAATAAATAGTTTTTTATTATCTATATTTTTTTTTATAATATGTTTCAAAGAAGTAGAGGAAAAATTACTATTTTGTGGATTTAAGTTAGTATTTATTCCTATTCCTATAATTAAAAATTTTTTTTTTGCATTAATTACAGTTTCTTGCAAAATTCCACAAATTTTTTTTCCTTCAAATAATAAGTCGTTTGGCCATTTAATTTTTATTTTACTTGAGAATTTTTTAACAAGAATACTTTTTAATAAGTATGCATTTAAAACTGCAAATTTCTTAAAATTTACCTTTTTTTTAGTCATGTCAAAAAAAATAGTTAAAAATAAATTACCTTTTTTGGAAATCCATTTTTTTCCCATCGTCCCTCTTCCTTTAGTTTGTTTCTCAGACAAAATTATTGTTGGCCTAGTTTTTTTTTTCTTAATTAGTTTATGGGCTATATCATTTGTGCTTTTAACACTTTTAAATTTTAGTGATATTAATTTCATTAATTTAAAAATAATGTAACTACCACATTATTTAAAACTGAAGGATATAAGAAGAAAGTTAATAATATACTACAGCTTATAAAAATTGATAGTTGAGCAAATTTATTTTTTGTAACATCAAAACTTATAACGCTGTCATCAAAATAAATAGTCTTAATTATTTTAAGATAATAAAAAGCTGATATTACAGTAGTTAGTAATCCTATAATTGCTAAAGCATACATCTTTTGTTCCACAACCGCGGTAAAAACATAAAATTTTGCAAAAAAACCTCCAAGCGGTGGGATGCCCGCTAATGAAAATAGAATTACTAAAAATGAGATAGCTAACATTGGATGTTTTTTAGAAATGCCTGATAAGTCAGAAATATTTTCTTTATACTCACCATCTTTTTTTAACAAATATAAACAAGAAAAAGCCCCTATATTCATTACAACATAAATAGAAATGTAAACTATTGCACTTTCGTAACCTGAGATCACACCTGTTGCTACGCCAGCTAAAGCGTACCCTATATGTCCTATTGAACTGTAGGCTAATAATCTCTTCACATTTTTTTGCCCAATTGCAGCAACTGCACCTAAAATCATCGAAGCTATAGATATAAAAATAATTATTGTTTGCCACTCCATTAATATTTTTGAAAAAGGAATAAGCATAAACTTTATTAAAACAGCTAGTCCGGCAACTTTTGGAACTACTGCAAAATAACTTGTAATTGATGTTGGCGCTCCTTCATAAACGTCAGGTGTCCACATATGAAAAGGAACTGCTGAAACTTTAAATGCAAGTCCAACCAAAATAAATACCATTGCAAACACTGCACCAGTATTTTCTTTTCCTAATTCGTTTGCAATTAAATCAAAATTAGTTGATCCAGTAAATCCATATAGTAAAGAACAACCGTAAAGTAATAAACCTGAAGATAAAGCACTTAAAACAAAATATTTTATACCTGACTCGGATGACTTTAAATTGTCTCTGTCGATAGAGGCTAAAATATATAGTGATAATGATTGTAGCTCTAAGCCTAAATAAAATAAAATTATATCGTTAGAACTTACCATGAAGAACATTCCTAAAATTGATAGTAATATTATTATTGGATACTCAAATTTTGCCAATTTATTATCTAAGATAAAATTTTTTGATGAATTAAGTACAAATAAGCTTGAGATAAGTATCAATATTTTGAAAAAATTTGAAAAAGCATCTCGTGTGAAGCTTTCTAAAAATATTTTTTCTATGTTATTCGAACCATTTAAAATTATTGCGATTGTCAGTAAAATTATTAATGAAGTTAAATTGAAGATTAAATTAAAACTATTTTTTATGAATACTCCAATCATCAAAATAGAAAATATTGATAATGTTAAAAAAATTTCTGGAAGTAATATATTTAAATTATTTATCATATTAATTTAAACCATTTGTTTGTATGGCTGTTTCGTAATTATTGATCAAATTATCCACTGAAACATTTAAAGTTTCCATTAATGGAACCGGATAAAAACCAAAAAAAATAACTAGCAAAGCTAATATACCTAACATAATGATCTCTGATTTATTTACATCTTTTAAATTTTTAATTTGATCATTTTTAGTTACACCAAAAATAACTCTCTTTGTGAGCCAAAGCATATATGCAGCTCCTAAGACAACTCCAAATGTAGCTAACATTGCAACCAAATAATTCTTTTGAAAGGTTCCTGTTAGAACTAAGAACTCACCTAAAAAGCCAGATGTTCCTGGAAGGCCCAATCCAGCTAAAGCAAAAACTATAAACAAAAAAGAGTATTTTGGTAAATAATTTACTAATCCGCCATAGGTACTGATCATTCTGGAATGTAATCTGTCATAAACAACTCCTACACAAAGGAATAGAGCTGCTGAAATCAGTCCATGACTAATCATCTGAAAAACACTCCCTTCAATTCCTTGTTTGGTAAATGTAAATATTCCAAGAGTTACATAACCCATATGAGCAACTGAGGAATATGCAATTAATTTTTTCATATCCTCTTGCATTAAAGCCACTAAAGAAGTGTAAATAATAGCAATAATACTTAGTGTAAAAATTAATGGTGTAAAAAATTCTGAAGCTAGCGGAAACATGGGTAAAGAAAATCTCAAAAAACCATATCCAGCCATTTTTAAAAGTATTGCCGCTAGTATTACAGATCCGGCTGTAGGCGCCTCAACATGCGCATCAGGTAACCAAGTGTGAACTGGCCACATAGGCATTTTTACAGCAAAAGAACTGAAAAAAGCTAACCATAATAAGTTTTGATATTCTTTAGGTATTTTAATTTCGTAAATTTGAGTTACATCAGTTGTTCCTGTTATCCAATAGATGGCAATAATAGCAACAAGCATCAAAACTGATCCCAATAGAGTAAATAGAAAAAATTTAAAAGCTGAATACACTCTTCTTGGTCCACCCCAAACCCCTATGATTAAAAACATTGGGATTAATCCAGCCTCAAAGAATAAATAAAATACAACTAAATCTAATGAGCAAAAAACTCCAATCATGAAAGTTTCTAATATCAAAATCGCTATTAAAAACTCTTTAACTCTATCTTTAACACTATTAATGCATGAGATGATACAAATAGGAGTTATTAATGTTGTAAGGACAATAAAGAGAATTGAAATTCCGTCTACACCGAGTTTAAATTTAATAAAATCATTAATCCAGGATTGTTCCTCTAAGAATTGAAAATCTGCTGATGCATAATCCATTGAATACCAAACAAATAAAGACAATATAAATGTTGCTAAACTACTAAATAAAGAAATGTAAATTGCGCTATTATTGTTTTTTTGCCCTCTGGATATGAAAATAAAGAGAGAACTTACTAATGGTAAAAATATGAGAGTAGATAAAATTGGAAAGTCCATTTTTTAATTTAAAATCAAATAAGTAAGTAGAATTGATAAACCTATCAACATCACAAAAGCATAATCATATATAAATCCTGTTTGAAAAATACCTGCTTTGTCAGAAAGTTTTTTTATTAATTTTGAAATACCGTCAGGGCCAAATCTATCTATAAAACCTAAGTCGCCTTTTTTCCAAAAAAAAGAGCCAATTTTTTTAGCAGGTTTCACAAATAATAAATCGTATAATTCATCTATATACCATTTATTAAGTAAAAAACTATAAAGTGGTGAATTGGTATTTTTAAATTCCTCTAGAATTTTAGTGTTAGAAATAAAATAGTAATATGAGATCGGTATAGAAATTACTACTAATACTGGTGTTAAAATTAAAAACCATAAAGGGATCGGATCGTGTTTTATTTCATTTAGAAAAAATATTGACGACTGCCAGAATTCATTACTGTGATGACCAATAAATGTCGTTTTAAAAAAATAACCTGCAAAAATTGCACCTATAGCTAAAAATAATAAAGGACCTAACATTACAAAAGGAGACTCATGAGTTTCATTTATTGGTACTTTCAAATTATTATATGGACCGTGGAATGTTTTGAAAAATAATCTCCAAGAATAAATTGAAGTTAAAAATGCTGTAAAAATTCCAATCGTTGCCGCATAGTTTCCCAAGGAAGAATTTCTTAAATAAGCAAATTCAATAATTGCATCTTTAGAGTAAAAACCAGATAAAAAAGGAAATCCAGTTAACGCTAAAGTTCCTATCAACATAAAAATATAGGTATAAGGAAGTTTTTTTCTCACACCACCCATATTTCTTATATCTTGTTCATCTTTAAACGCATGAATTACAGATCCGGAACCTAGAAATAATAAAGCTTTAAAAAAAGCGTGAGTGAATAAATGGAACATTGCTACATGATAAGCACCTACACCTGCAGCAAAAAACATGTAACCTAATTGGCTACAAGTTGAGTAAGCAACTATTTTTTTGATATCATTCTGAACAAGAGCAACTGATGCTGCAAAAATTGCAGTAATCATTCCAACTATTGTGACTAGGTTCAAAGCAGTTTGAGAATATTCAAATAACGGAGAACATCTCACAACTAAAAACACACCGGCTGTCACCATTGTAGCTGCATGAATAAGTGCTGATACTGGTGTGGGCCCTTCCATGGCATCTGGTAACCAAGTATGTAATAAAAATTGGGCTGACTTACCCATCGCTCCAATAAATAAAAATAAACAAATCAATGTGATTAAAGTTGTCTCAAAACCAAAGAATACCAATTTTTTTTCAATAAATTGTGGAGCTAATTCAAAAACTTCTTGAAAATTTATCGTACCGAAATAAAAAAATATTAGAAAAATTCCAATCGCTAAACCAAAATCACCTACCCTGTTTACGATAAAAGCTTTTATAGCTGCGTTATTTGCGCTTTCTTTTTTATACCAAAAACCAATTAACAAATAAGAACATAGCCCTACTCCCTCCCAGCCAAAAAATAATTGAAGAAAGTTATCTGACACAACGAGAACTAACATTGAAAACGTAAATAAGGATAAGTAAGACATAAATCTTGGTTTGTGCGGATCATGGCTCATGTAGCCAATGGAATAAATATGTACTAATGCTGAAACAAAAGTGACAACTACTAGCATCACTGAACTTAAAGGATCAATATTTATTGACCAATTAGCAACAAAATTTCCTGAGCTGATCCATTCAAATATTTTAAAATTTCCGTATGTATTATTTTGAATTCCATTCCAAAACAAAATTATTGAAAACACAGCTGAAATACTTACGAATAAACTCGTGGTAATTTCAGAAAAATATTTAATTAATGATTTACCTAAAAAGCCAAGTATAGATCCAACTAAGGGTAAAAAAATTACAGCGTACTCCATTTATCCTTTCATTCCATGAATATCTTCAACTCTTATTGAGCCTCTGTTTCTGTAATAAATAACAATTATTGCTAATCCTATTGCTGCTTCTGCTGCGGCCACTGTCAAAATTAACATTGTAAATATTTGTCCAACTATATCTCCAGAAAAAATTGAGAATGATATTAAATTTATGTTTACTGATAACAATATTAATTCAATAGACATTAATATTACTATTACGTTTTTTCTATTTAAAAAAATGCCAATGACACCTAAAAAGAATATTATTGCACCTAGAGATAAATAATGACCTAGTCCAATCTCAATCATCAATTTTTACTCCTTTATTACTCTCTACATCTCTTAGTTCAATTGACGATGATGGATTTCTGGAAATTTGATTAAAATAACTTTGTTTTTTTACTCCTTTTCTTTGTCTAAACGTTAAAAGTATAGCTCCTATCATTGATAGTAAAAGTATAATTCCAGCTAATTGAAAATATAAAATGTAATCAGTGTACATGACTAAACCTAACTGATGTGTGTTTGAAATATTGGATATATTTAAAGTGCTGCTCGACATAAGGTCATCTTTGTATTTCCAGCCACCAACTACTACTAATAGCTCTAAAAGTATTAAAACACTGACTATTAATCCTATTGGAATATGAGTTGATTTTTTTCCAATAAACCATGATTGTTTCTGTTCAGCTACGTTAAGCATCATTACTACAAATAAAAATAAAACTGCTACAGCTCCAACATAAACTATTAAAATAATCATACCTAAAAATTCAGCACCAACCATTATGAAAAGACATCCAACTGATATAAAATCTAAGATTAAAAAAAACACAGAATTGACGGTGCTTCTTGATGTAATTACCATTAAAGAAGAAAAAATTGCTATAACAGAAAAGAAATAAAAAAATACAGAATGAGCTAACATTTATCTATAAGGTTTATCTAGCTTGATGTTCTTAGCCAAGACTGACTCCCATCTATCGCCATTGTCTAATAGTTTTTCTTTATTATAATAAAGCTCTTCTCTTGTTTCTGTTGCAAATTCAAAATTAGGTCCTTGAACTATTGCTTCTACTGGACATGACTCTTGACATAAACCGCAATAAATACATTTCAACATATCGATATCGTATCTTGTTGTCTTCCTGCTACCATCTGCTCTTTCAGCTGATTCAATTGTTATAGCTTGGGCAGGACAAACTGCTTCACAAAGTTTACAGGCTATACATCTTTCTTCACCATTTGGATATCTTCTTAAAGCATGCTCTCCTCTCATACGAGGGCTTATTGGGCCTTTTTCAAAAGGATAATTTACGGTTTTGGATTTTTTAAACATTTCTTTAATGGCCATTAACAATCCTTTGATAAACTCAACTAAAAAAATAGTTTTAAAAATTCTGCTTAGTGTCATTAAAAATTTCCTTTTGGTAATTTATCAAAATAAAATAAAAAACTTGCGGTTAATACCAAATATATTAAAGAAAACGGAAGAAATATTTTCCATCCTAATCTCATCAATTGATCATATCTGTATCTAGGTACTATTGCCTTTATTAAAGCAAATAACAAAAATAAAAATAAAATTTTTAAAATCATCCAGATTGGAGCTGGTATTATATTTATTGGATAAATATCTATAATTGGCAACCAACCACCTAAGAAAAGTATTGAACCCATTGCACACATTAAAAGAATGTTTGCATATTCACCAAGCCAAAACATAGCATACATCATTCCAGAATATTCAGTTTGATATCCAGCCACTAACTCGGCTTCTGCTTCAGGTAAATCAAAAGGAGGTCTATTAGTCTCTGCTAACGCGGAAATAAAAAAAATCACGAACATTGGAAAAAGAGGAATTACGTACCATAATTCTTTTTGTGCCAAGACAATGTCTTTCAAGTTTAACGATCCAACGCACAATAAAACATTAATAATTATTATTCCGATAGAAACTTCATAAGAGACCATTTGAGCTGCAGACCTAATAGCGCCTAAAAATGGATATTTAGAATTTGATGCCCATCCACCCATTATAATGCCATAGACACCTAAAGAAGAAACAGCAAATAAATATAATATGCCGACATTAATATCAGACAATACTAATTCTTCACTCATTGGAATAACCGCCCAAGCAACTAAAGCTAAAGTCATCGTTACAATGGGAGCAAGTATAAATACCGCTTTATTGGCACTAGCTGGAATAATTATTTCTTTGAAAATATATTTTAAAGCATCAGCTAATGTTTGTAGTAAACCGAATGGGCCAACAACATTTGGTCCTTTTCTTTTTTGTACTAAACCCCATACTCTTCTATCCAACCAAACTATCATGGCCACTGAAACTAGTATTGGTACTAATAAAAATAAAATTTTATAAACTTCGCTTCCTAAAATTTGCAAATACTCCATCATTAATTATTTGTTCCATCTTTTTTAATTTTTTGACGAATTTGACGACACTCGCTCATTGTTTTTGAAGAACGTGAAATAGAGTTTGTATAGTAATAATCAAGTTCTCTTACAAAAATCTTCTCACTAAAAAAACTTGTTTCAATATTATTTATTTTAATTGCTGATTTTTTTGGTAGTTCGTTTAACTCTGAATAATTTGGAACAACTTCTAAAATTTCTTTTCTTAGTTCATCAAAATTCGGTGTCTTGTCGTTTAAATTTAATCTTTTTATAATTCGATTGAAAATTTTCCAATCTTCTAAAGCTTCTCCAATTGGATAAGATGCTTTTTTACCTTCTTGTATTCTTCCTTCGAGATTTTCATATAGACCATTTTGTTCAGTATATGCTGCGCTTGGCAAAATTAAATCTGCAACTTCTGCGCCTCTGTCTCCATGACTGCCTTGATAAACAATAAATTCATCATTTTTTTGAAATTCTAAATTATCAGAACCTAATAAATATAAAAGTTTGAATTTTCTATTTTTCAAATCATCAAAAAAAGATGAGGATTTATCTTTTTTATCTTGCAAAATTTTTAAATCTAAAAGACCTACTGTTGATGCATTTTGTGCAAGTATATTTAATCCATTCCAGTTTTCATTAATTAAATTTTCTTTTATTAAAAATTTTTTAAATTCTTCAAATATATATCCTCCGCTTTTAAGCTCTAAAGCTGACTCTCCAATAATAATAATTGGTTTTTTTGCTGATAAAAGTTTTTGAGAAAAGTTATGTTCTTTATTAACAATTTTTTTAATATCTTCAGTGCTATCACCAATTATTTCATATTCATAAGTTAAGTCACCTGGATTTCCAATTGAAAAAATTGGAATTTTTTTTTGTACAAATGTTTTTCTTATCCTAGCATTTAAAATTGATGCTTCATGTCTTGGGTTGGTTCCAACTAGTAAAATTAGATCTGCGTCTTCAATTCCTGCTATTGAAGAATTAAAAATATAGTTCATTTTTTCATCTGAATTTATATAAAAATTTTTTTCTCTAAACTCTAAATTTTCACTTTTTAGTGTTTCAAAAAATTTCTTGAAGCTTAGAGCGTTTTCCATATTGATCATGTCGCCAATATGGCCAGCTATTTCATTTGGTTGAACTGAATGTATTTTATCAACTAAAAGATTTATAGCTTCATCCCATGTAGATTTTTGTAATTTATTATTTTTTTTTATATACGGAACATCTATTCTTTGCTTTAATAAACCATCACAAGAGTATCTTGTTTTATCAGATATCCATTCTTCATTAATTTGATTATTCAATCTTGGTAAAATTCTTTTTACTTCCCAATTATAAGTATCAACTCTTATGTTTGAACCTACTGCATCCATCACATCTACACTTTCCGTTTTTTTTAGCTCCCATGGTCTTGCTTCAAAAGCATAAGGTTTAGATGTAAGCGCTCCTACAGGACACAAATCAATAACATTAGCAGACAACTCTGACTCCATAGATTTTTCCAAGTAAGTCGTTATTTCCATATTCTCACCTCTACCAATAGCTCCTATTTCTGGAACTCCAGCAACTTCTGTTGCAAATCTCACACATCTTGTGCAATGAATACATCTTGTCATGTGGGTTTTTATTAAAGGTCCCATATATTTTTCTTTTACATCTCTTTTATTTTCAACAAATCTTGATTTATCTACTCCGTAATACAAAGATTGATCTTGTAAATCACACTCTCCGCCTTGATCACACACAGGGCAATCTAGTGGATGGTTAGCTAATAAAAATTCCATTACGCCTTTTCTAGCTTTTTCCACAAAAGTAGTATTGGTTTTTATATTCATGCCTTCTGCAGCTGGCATAGCGCAAGACGCGATTGGTTTCGCTGATTTTTCCATTTCGACTAAACACATTCTGCAATTTCCAGCTATTGATAATTTTTCATGATAACAAAATCTTGGAATCTCGACATCTGCTAACTCACATGCTTGAAGAACTGTCATCCCTTTTTCAAACTCTATTTCTTTTCCATTTATTGTTATTTTAGGCATTTTTATTCTCCAATAAATGTTGATCGACTAGATAAGGATTATTTAATTTTTTCTTAATTAATGGTTCTTCTCTACAACGACTTTCCACTTCTTTTCTAAAATGTCTGAGCAAACCTTGGACAGGCCAAGCTGATCCTTCACCAAAAGCACAAATAGTGTGGCCTTCAATTTGTTTTGTTACGTCAGAAAGTAATTCAACATCATTGTAAGTTGCTTTTCTTTTGACTACTCTATCTAAAATTCTCCACATCCAACCCGATCCCTCTCTACAAGGTGTACACTGACCGCAACTTTCATGTTTATAAAATCTGGCAATTCTAGCCATACACTCAACAATATCCTGGTCTTTATTAATTACCACTATCCCTGCAGTGCCTAGCCCACTTTTATTTTCAATCAAAGAGTCAAAATCCATAGTAATGGTATCGCAGACTTTTTTTGGCAATAACGGCATAGATGAACCACCTGGAATGACTGCTTGAAGATTATCCCAGCCTCCAACTACTCCTCCTGCATGTTTCTCTATTAAATCTTTTAGAGGAATTCCCATTTCCTCCTCGACGTTGCATGGAGCATTTACGTTTCCTGAAATACAAAATATTTTAGTCCCTGTATTTTTAGGTCTACCAATTGATGCAAACCACTTACCGCCTCTTCTTAAAATTGTAGGTACCACAGCAACAGTTTCTACATTGTTTACTATTGTAGGACATCCATACAAACCTACTAATGCTGGAAAAGGTGGTTTTAACCTAGGTTGACCTTTATTACCCTCAATGCTTTCTAATAAAGCAGTTTCCTCACCACAAATATATGCTCCTGCTCCATAATGAATATGAATGTCAAAATCCCATCCAGAACCACAGGCATTTTTTCCTAAAAAATTTTTGGCATATGCTTGATCAATTGCTTCTTGTAATCGTTTACCTTCGTTAAGATATTCTCCTCTTATATATATATAACAAACATGAGAGTTAACTGCGTAACCTGCAATCAAACATCCTTCTATTAATTTTTGAGGCTCAAATCTTAAAATATCTCTATCCTTGCATGTTCCAGGTTCAGATTCATCTGCATTAATTACTAAATAGTGTGGTCGTGAACCAACTTCTTTTGGAGCAAATGACCATTTTAAACCAGTTGAAAAACCTGCTCCACCTCTCCCTCTTAGTTCAGAAGTTTTTACCTCGTTTATTATCCACTCACGTCCTTTATTAATTAAATCTTTAGTATCTTTCCAATCTTCACGCTTTAATGAATTTTCAATATCCCAACCAAATTCGTTATAAAGGTTTTTAAATATTTTATTCTCTTTTTTAAGCATGTTCTTCTCCATTGCTAATTAAAATTTTTTCTGGAGAAGTATTTTTTCTCCCACGATATGAGCCAGGTTTTAAAGGTTTGTTGTTTATTAAAGAAATAAGTATTTCTTTAGTGCTTTTTTCATCTAAGTCTTCATAATAATCATCGTTTATTTGAATCATAGGTGCACTGACACATGCTCCAAGACACTCCACTTCCATCCAGGAACAATTACTTTTTTTTGAAATTTCATTTTCATTAGGTGAAATATTTTCTTTACATAATTTTACTATTTTATCAGCGCCTCTTAGCAAACAAGGTGTTGTTGTGCATACTTGAATAAAATGTTTCCCTACTGGTGCTAAGTTATACATTGTATAAAAAGTGGCAACTTCGTAGACTGATATATAAGGCATGTCTAGAAAGTTTGCTATGTGCTTCATTGCTGCCAAAGGTATCCAATTATCATTTTGTCTTTGAGCTAAATATAGTAAAGGCATCACCGCACTTTTTTTATTTTTTTCTGGATACTTTTTTAAAATTTCTTCAACTTTTTTTAAATTCTCTTGTGAAAATTTGAATTCTTTTGGTTGGTTTTCATGTACTTTTTTTAAACTCATCTATCTACCTCCCCAAAAACGATGTCTAGCGAGCCTAGGACAGCGGGAACATCAGCCAACATGTGACCGCGAATTAAGTAGTCCATTGCTTGCAAGTGGGAAAATCCTGGAGCTCTTATTTTACATCTATAAGGTTTATTGCTGCCGTCAGATATTAGATAAACACCAAACTCACCTTTGGGTGCTTCTACTGCCGTATAAACATTTCCCTTTGGAACTCTGTAACCTTCAGTAAACAATTTAAAGTGGTGAATTAATGCCTCCATCGATTGTTTGATATCGTCTCTGTTCGGAGGAGAAATTTTGTTATTTATGGATATAACTGGACCTTTTGGTAATCTCTCAATACATTGAAGTATAATTTTTACACTTTCTCTCATTTCTTCTATTCTACATAGGTATCTATCGTAACAATCACCATTTTTTCCAACTGGAATTTTAAAGTCTAAATCTTTGTAGATTTCATAAGGTTGTGATCTTCTTAGATCCCAAGGAACACCTGAACCTCTTAACATAACACCAGAAAAGCTGTGATCGAGCGCTTCTTGTTTTGAAACAATGCCTATCTCAACATTACGTTGTTTAAAAATACGATTATCTGTAAGTAATCCCTCTAAATCATCTATAATTTTTGGAAAAGACTTACAAAATTTTTCAATATCTTCAATAAGTTTCATAGGGATATCTTTGTGCACACCTCCGGTTCTAAAATAATTTGCATGTAATCTTGAACCAGATGCTCTCTCATAAAAAGTCATTAAGGTTTCTCTTTCCTCAAAACCCCATAATGAAGGTGTCAAAGCCCCAACATCTAAAGCTTGTGTAGTAACATTTAAAATATGACTTAAAATTCTTCCAATTTCGCAAAATATTACTCTTATGTATTTAGCCCTGATAGGGACCTCTATATTGAGTAATTTTTCTGCAGCCAGAGCAAAAGCGTGTTCTTGGTTCATAGGTGCAACGTAGTCCAATCTATCGAAGTAGGGTAAGGCTTGAGTATAAGTTTTTTGCTCAATTAATTTTTCTGTTCCCCTGTGTAGTAATCCTATGTGTGGATCGGCTTTTTCTACTATTTCTCCATCTAACTCTAATATTAACCTTAAAACACCATGTGCAGCAGGATGTTGAGGTCCAAAATTAAGGCTTAATGATTTAGTTTTTTTTACCATCTTTCTCTGAATTTTTTATTTCTTTAATATACTTTGTTCCTTCCCATGGACTTTCAAAATCAAAATTTCTATAATTTTGTTCTAATTTAACTGGCTCATAAATAACTTTTTTATCTTTTTCGCTGTATCTAACTTCGTTAAATCCTGTTAAAGGAAAATCTTTTCTTAGCGGATGACCTTTAAAACCGTAATCAGTCAAAATTCTTCTTAGATCAGGATGATTCTTAAATTTAATACCATACATGTCAAAAACTTCTCTCTCCATCCAATTAGCTGAAGGAAAAATTTTTGTGAGGGAAATAATAGACTGTTCTATTTGAAATCTAAGTAAAACTTTAATGCGGAGGTTTTTTTCATGAGATAAAAAAAGATAAACAAGTTCAAACCTTTTTTCATTTTCGGGATAATCAACTCCTGCAATATCAATTAATTGCTTAAATTTACAATCCTCATTGGATTTCAAGAATTGTACTACGTCTATTAAGTTATTTTCTTCAACCTCAATTAGTAATTCGTCATTTGTTATAATTGACTTTTGTATTTTACTTGAAAGTTCAGAGTTAATTAACTTTTCTAATTTTTGTAAATTTAAAATCATTCTTATCTTTTTAAAGATCCTTCTCTTCTAATTTTTTTCTGTAGTTGTAAAATTCCATATAACAAAGCTTCAGCAGACGGCGGGCATCCAGGTATATAAATATCTACAGGAACAATTTTATCGCAACCTCTTACAACTGAATATGAGTAGTGATAGTACCCTCCACCATTTGCGCAGCTTCCCATTGAAACAACATAACGAGGTTCAGGCATTTGATCATAAACTTTTCTAAGGGCTGGAGCCATTTTGTTTGTTAGTGTTCCAGCTACAATCATGACATCCGATTGTCTTGGTGAGGCTCTAGGTGCAGCGCCAAATCTTTCTAAGTCATATCTTGGCATCGAAGTTTGCATCATTTCAACTGCACAACATGCAAGACCAAAAGTCATCCAATGTAAAGATCCGGTTCTCGCCCAATTAATTAGATTGTCACTTGAAGTGGTAATAAATCCTTTTTCTGCGAAATCTTTTGCTAAGTCCTTAAACTCCTCTGGTATTTCTTTTTGTTTATCCGAAAAAGTATTAATTTTTATTCCCATTCTAAGGCTCCTTTTTTCCACTCGTAAATAAAACCTATTGTTAGTACTCCAAGAAAAAACATCATTGACCAAAATCCTAGGGCACCAATTCCTCCTAAAGAAATAGCCCATGGAAAGAGAAAAGCGATTTCCAAATCAAATATAATAAACAGTATAGCTACTAAATAAAATCTTACATCAAATTCCATTCTAGAGTCGTCAAAGGCTTCAAATCCACACTCATAGGCTGATAATTTTTCTGGATCAGGATTAGAAGGTGAAGCTAAATAGTTAGCAACAATGAAGCCTACGCTTAAAAATAAAGCTATAAATAAAAAAATAACTATTGATAAATATTCAGATAAAAAATTATAAATCATGTTTTAATTAATACCTACCTTAATACCGTAGTTTAAGGATTCTTATATTAACTTAACTTCTTTATAACATTTATTCTTAAAGAGTACAGGACAGAAGGAAGCATTTATGTTGATGGATTGGTATTGGTTTGTGACTTTTTAGATGAAAATCATTATCAACTAGTGGCGGGAGTGACGGGACTCGAACCCGCGACCTCCTGCGTGACAGGCAGGCGCTCTAACCAGCTGAGCTACACCCCCACAGTTATTGAATTTAATGGTGGGCGGTAAAGGACTCGAACCTATGACCCTCTCGGTGTAAACGAGATGCTCTACCAACTGAGCTAACCGCCCTATTAAATAAAATCGAGATATACAATAAAATTTTTATAAAGTAAAAAAGTATTTAAAAATTAACTTATTCTGTATAAATGGCTATAATAATAGGTAATTATGATTTTAAAATGTAGTGCTTGTGAAAAGAAATTTGTTGTTCCAGACCAAGCTATAACTGCAAATGGAAGACTCGTGCAATGCGGATCATGCGGAAATAAATGGAAACAATTTCCAATTAGAACTGAAATAAAAAAACCATTTATTAACGAGAAAACTGAAAATGAGAAAAAAATCGTCAAAGCTAAATCCCCTAAACCAAAAAAAAAGAGAGTAAAAAAATCTAGAGAATTAAGCCTATATTCTCCAGAATATTTAGCAAAAAAACACGGTATAAAACTTGATAATAATCCAAACAACTCATCTATTAAAAAGCAAAACAAAGTCTCTTTTGGATTTTATAATTCTTTAATAATGTTTTTAGTAATCTTAATTGCTTTATCTAAAGGATTACATTTTTTTCAAGATTTTATTGTTCAAAAGTTTCCAGTAACTGAATTTTACATAAACTATTTTTTTGAAAGTATAAGTAATATGTTTGAAATTTGGAAAAATCTTATTTCAAATTATTAATCTCCAAATCTTTAATATTTATAAAGTGATCTGATAATTCAGTATTATTCTTTTTGATATCTTCATAAAAATTCCAAGCTAAAACTAGAAGAGCATTTTTTTTATTTTTTACATGAGATTTATCTTTAATAGGAATTTTTACCCCAGGAATAAATTTATTATGTTTAAGCTTGTTATCTTCGACTATAAAGTCTAACTCTTTTGATATTCCAAAAAAATTTAAAGCTGTAGTTGCTTTTGCAGGAGCTCCGTATCCAATGATAGATTTATAATCATCTTTAAGTTTTTTTAAATTAATTAAAACATTTTCTCTTATTTTATAAACTTTTTCTCCAAATTTTTGATAAGTTTTAAAATCTTTTATGCCAAAATCCTCTTCCTCTTTAAGCATCTTTTTTACACTCTTTTCTATTTTAACTTTTTTATCTTTTTTAATGTAAACTCTTATTGAGCCCCCATGAGTATCTACGGTTTCAGACCTAAAGATTTTTGCATTAAACTGATTAAAGAAATAAACCAAAGATGTTAATGACCAGTAGTTATAATGTTCATGATATATATTATCAAAAGTTAAATCTTTCAAAGTGTTCATTAAATATTGTACTTCAATGATTATGGTTCCTTTTTTTGACAACAGACTTAACATACATTCAGCCATTTCTTTTAATTTATCTGAGTGAGCGAAAACATTAGATGCTAAAATTAGGTCAGCATTTTTTTTAATTTTTTTGATATTTTTTTTTTCTAAAAAACCATTAAAAGTTTTAACTTTATTTTTATTTGCAAGTTTTGCTAAATTTTTAGCTGGTTCAACTCCAAGAACCTTTTTGAATCCTAGCTCTAAGAATGGTTTTAAAGCAACACCATCGTTACTACCTATATCTATAATGTAAGATTTTTTTTTATTCAATTTTAAATCTTTAGTATATTTTTTTGCAGCTTCAACAAAATGATTCCTAAAAATTTTTGATGTTGAAGAAGTATAAAGATAATTTGAAAACATTTTTTTTGGATCGACTGCAACAGATAATTGACAGTTATGACACTTCTCACAATAATTTACTTCTAACGGATACAGATCGCACTTTTCATCTTTTTTATTAGTAAGATTATTTGCTAACGGCTGATACCCTAAAGAAACTACTCTTTTAAGATTAGAGTTCCCACAAGATCTACAGTCAAATTTATAACACTCTAACAATAAATTTTTTTCTTTTTCATCAACAAAAACATGTCTAATAGTATGTGTAATACCATAATTCTCATGATTTCTTTCACCTCTTACAAGATTTAAAAATGTTGTGTCTTTAGTAAAAACCATTGTATGAGCTACGTTAGGTTTTATAATTGAAAGCTGACCTTCATTCACTACCTGAGTAATTTTAGGGGCGTTTGGATTAATTATATCCTGAAATATTTCTATGATTTGTCCTTTCGTAAATAAACATTTTTGCTCTTGTTGTGGATGATAATGATTAGCCCTTATGGTTCCTTTTTTAGATTCAATCATTCCAATTAAATTGATTGGTTCTGTTAACTCATGGTTACTTATAACGCCCCTTTCATCTATAAATAAATTTTCACCATTTTTAACATGTTCCAAATCTTTTATGAGATTTTGTTCTGACCATTTTTCAATCATCTCTTTAATATTTTGGTCTAAATTGTATAAAAATTCAAAACCGGTATTCAATAATTTTGTATTAGATAAAGAGAAACCTAAATTGGGAACTTCATCATTTGTTTCTTGTAATGTTGTTTTTGGGTTATATTTTTTACAAACTTCTGCTACTTCTTTTACTGTTAAAGTTTCCTTAGTTAGATTAAATATTTCAGATTTAATATCATCTTTTTCCTCCATAAATTTAAAGCATCTTGCTACGTCAATAAGAGGTACAAGGCTTTTAATTTGTCTCCCGCCAGCAAACAATTTTAAAGTTCCGTTTTGTGATGCTATTTTTGAAAATAAATTTGGCATTATGTCTATTCTCATTGAGTCAGTTGAATAACCATAAACTGAACCGAGTCGAAGAATGATAAAATTTTTACCAGATTTTTTTAATTGCTCTTCGTTTATAGCTTTTGAAGAAGAGTAAGATAGTATTGGTTTAGTGGCTTCATTTTCTTCTATATCAGTTTTTACTTGACCAATACCTTCGTAAACTACATGTGTAGATGGAAAAATAATTTTACAACTTTCATTGATAGTATTTAAAATATTCTGAGTTCCTTTTTCACCAACTTCTTTTATTTTTTCATCATGAGCTAAAGTGGACTCGCTTTTTGTTCTTGGAACATCTGTTATACCTGCTAAGTGATGAACTATATCTGCGTCAGAAAAATATTTTTTTATCAAATTTATATCTAGAATATCACCTTGAATGAACTCCATATTCCAGTTACGAATTTGATTGACCCTCTCCGATATAAACCTGTTATCAATTACGATAATTTTATGATGCCAGCTTACCCCAGAATATAATTTACACAGCTCTGTGCCTATATAGCCAAGTCCACCTGTAATTATGATTTTTTTTTTCATAGATAATTTAATTAATATTTACTTATATTATTTTTTATTATAACTCAAATAACATGAATATATATGACTGCTTTATGTATTTTGATGAAGATTTGCTTCTTGATTTAAGATTAAATTCATTAAGTAAATTTGTAAAAAAATTTATTATAACAGAGGCAACTTATACCCATAATGGCACCAAGAAAAAATTAAATTTCGATATAAATAAGTTTAATAAATTTAAAGACAAAATAACGTATATTGTTGTGGATCAAGAGCCTGATAATATTCTACCTTTATCTGATAGTGACACTTTAGAAAAAAAAGGTGAAAAACTAATCTTAAACGGCATGGCTAGAGACTATTTTCAAAGAGAAAATCTTTCTAGAGGTGTTAATCAAGCGCTCGATGATGATTTAATACTAATAAGCGATTTAGATGAAATTCCAGATATAACAAAATTAGATCAAAATAAAATTAAAAATAATATTATAATTTTTGAGCAAAAAATGTTTTATTATAAGTTAAATTTATTCTACGAAGATTACACTTGGCTTGGAACAAAAGCTGTAAAGAAAAAAAACTTTATATCTCCCCAATGGTTAAGAAATATTAAAGGTAAAAATTATCCTAAATGGAGAATTGATACATTTTTTTCAAAAAAAAAATATACAAACTTATGTTTTGTAAAAGACGGAGGATGGCACTTTACTTGTCTTAGGACTGCTGAAGACTTAGAAAAAAAATTACTAAATTTTGCTCATCATTATGAATACGAGCAGAGTGGATTAAAAATCGATAACTTAAAAAAATTAATTAAAGAAAAAAGGGTAATGTATGATCATAATGTAGATCAAAAGGGATATAAATGGTCTGGAAAATCTATTTTAAAAAATATAGATACTAAAAAACTTCCAGAGTACGTGAGTAATAATCTAGAAAAATATAAAGATTGGTTGGATTAATATGAAATTAATGAGTGCTTAATTCTTTTTTAGGCTTTTCTTTTGATAATTGGTCTACGTCTACCCATTCAACCCTTTTTAAAGGTTTTATTAATGCTACTTTTAACACCTCATCCACATTTTTGACTGGAATAATCTCAATAGAGTCTAAAACAGTTTTAGGAACTTCAACTAAATCTTTTTTATTTTCAATTGGTATTATGACTTTTTTAATTCCTGCTCTGTGAGCAGCTAATAATTTTTCTTTTAAACCTCCGATAGGAAGAACTAACCCTCTCAACGTTATTTCACCTGTCATAGCAACATTCTTGTTAACAGGAACTTCTGTTATTGCTGAGATTATCGATGTTACCATTCCTACTCCAGCAGAAGGTCCGTCTTTTGGCGTAGCTCCTTCAGGAACATGAATATGAAAATCTTTTTTATCAAAGATTGGAGGAATTATTCCAAAATCTAAACTTTTAGATCTGATGTAAGATTTTGCTGCTTTAACTGACTCTTGCATCACATCCCCCAACTTACCAGTAATTTGCATTTTTCCTTTTCCTGGCATTACAGCAGATTCTATTTTTAGTATTTCTCCGCCTACTTCCGTCCATGCCAGGCCAGTAACAACCCCTATTCTATTTTCTTCCTCTATTTCTCCATAATTAAATTTTTGGACACCAAGCAAATCTTTTAAATCATTATCATTTATTGGATTATTTACTCTTTCGTTATTGTCAATTTTTTTAACTAATTTTCTAGCAACTTTAGAAATTTCTCTCTCTAAATTCCTTACACCTGACTCTCTCGTGTAATGTCTAATTATTTTTCTATTAATATTTTCATCGATATTCCATTCCTCTTGTTTAAGACCATTATTTTTGCTTTGATTTGGTATTAAATATTTTTGAGAAATATTAACTTTTTCATCTTCTGTATAACCAGATAATCTAATCACCTCCATTCTATCTAATAATGGAGGTAAAATATTTAAAGTATTAGCAGTAGTGACAAACATTACGTCTGACAAATCATAATCTACCTCGAGGTAGTGATCGTTAAATTCTTTATTTTGCTCTGGATCTAATGCCTCTAATAATGCAGAGGATGGGTCGCCCCTATAATCATTTCCAACTTTGTCAATTTCATCCAGTAAAAAAAGAGGGTTTTTAGTACCAGCTTTTTTCATCATCTGAATTATTTTGCCTGGTAATGAACCAATGTAAGTTCGTCTATGTCCTCTAATTTCTGCTTCATCTCTTATACCGCCTAAAGAAATTCTAATAAATTTTCTGTTAGTGGCTTTTGCAATTGATTTTCCTAGAGATGTTTTTCCAACTCCAGGAGGACCGACTAAACATAAAATAGGTCCTTTCATTTTTTGAATTCTTTTTTGAACTGCTAAAAATTCAATTATTCTCTCTTTTACTTTTTCTAATCCATAATGATCTTCATCAAGTATTTTTTGTGCGTTTTTCAAATCTGTATTAATTTTAGATTTATTTGACCAAGGTAGTTCAGTCATCCAATCTAAATAGTTTCTTACAACAGTAGCTTCAGCTGACATAGGGCTCATTGACTTTAATTTCTTTAGTTCTGACAAACATTTTTCTCTAGCTAATTTTGGCATTTTTGCTTCGGCTATAGCTTTAGATAAAGATGATAATTCATCTTTCCCTTCATCAATTTCTCCAAGCTCTTTTTGAATAGCTTTAAGCTGCTCATTTAAATAATATTCTCTCTGAGTTTTTTCCATTTGATTTTTAACTCTTCCGCGTATTTTTTTTTCTACTGAAAGCACGCTTGTTTCTTTTTCTATTAATTGATGTATTTTTTCTAATCTTTTCTTTAAATCTAAAATTTCAAGTAATTCCTGTTTTTCGAAAATTTGAATATTAAGATTTGACGAAATATTATTGGCAATTTGAGAAGGGTCTTTTAGGCCTTTAAAATTATTTGTATTGTCATTTATTTCTTTTTTGCTTAAGACCTGCAATCTCTCAAATTTCTTAATTAAACCTAGAGCTAAAGGCTCGAGTTCCTGAGATATATTTTGATCTTCTGTTATTTCTACTTCGCATGTTAAATAACTATTATTTTTTTCACTATGTTTTAAAATTTTAATTCTTTTTTCTCCCTCAACTAAAACTTTTACCGTACCATCAGGAAGCTTGAGTAGCTGTAACACTTTACTTAAACAACCATATTGATAAAGGTCCTTTCCGCTAGGATCATCTATTTCAGAATTTTTTTGAGTTACTAAAACTATCGATTTATCGGACTTCATCACCTCCTGAAGAGCTTTAATTGATTTTTCTCTTCCGACAAAAAGTGGAACAACCATAGAAGGAAAGATTACAATATCTCTTAATGGTAAAAGAGGTTTTAAATATGAAGCTTTCATAATGTTAGTATATGGCTATTAATATACTAATTTCAAGAAACAAATTAATATTAAGCAACTGATGTTGATGATTTTTTACCGTATGTGACAATGGGTTCAGAGGAACCATTTACTGCTGCGCTATCAACAGTAACTTTTATTACATTCTCCATATCTGGAAGCTCAAACATTGTTTTTAATAAAATGTTCTCTAAAATTGATCTTAAGCCCCTCGCTCCAGTTTTTTTGGAAATTGCCTTTTTTGCTATCCCTAGAATAGCGTCGTCTTTGAACTCTAATTGAACCTCCTCAAATTCAAATAATCTTTGATATTGTTTGATTAGAGAATTTTTAGGTTCTTGTAAAATTTTAACTAATGATTTTTCATCTAGATCATCTAAGGTTGCGATGATTGGCATTCTTCCAATAAATTCCGGTATTAAACCATATTTAATAAGGTCCTCTGGTTCTAACATTTTCATTATTTCAGATAACGGTTGTTCTTTATAATTTTTAACTTTTGCACCAAAACCTATTGAGCTTCCTTTACCTCTGCTGTCAATTAACTTATCCAAACCTGCAAAAGCTCCCCCACAAATAAATAATATATTTGTTGTATCAACTTGTAAAAATTCTTGTTGAGGGTGTTTTCTTCCACCTTGCGGAGGAACGCTAGCAACAGTACCTTCCATGATTTTAAGTAAAGCTTGCTGCACTCCTTCGCCAGAAACATCTCTTGTAATAGATGGGTTTTCGGATTTTCTGCTAATCTTATCTACTTCATCAATGTAAACTATTCCTCTTTGGGCTTTTTCTACGTTATAATCTGCTGCTTGTAATAATTTTAAAATTATATTTTCTACATCCTCACCAACATATCCTGCTTCTGTTAAAGTTGTGGCATCGGCCATTGTGAATGGAACATCTAAGATTCTTGCAAGAGTCTGAGCTAATAAAGTTTTTCCACATCCAGTTGGGCCAACAAGTAAGATATTTGATTTTGATAATTCTATATCTTTATTATTTTTAGTTTCATGGTTCAATCTTTTGTAATGATTGTGAACTGCAACAGATAAAATTTCTTTTGCAAATTTTTGACCAATTACATAATCGTCCAATACGTTGCAAATTTCTTTTGGTGAGGGTACTCCATCCTGGTGTTTAACAAGTGAACTTTTGTTCTCTTCTTTAATAATATCCATACAAAGCTCAACGCACTCATCACAAATAAAAACTGTGGGACCAGCGATAAGCTTCCTAACCTCATGTTGGCTTTTTCCGCAAAAAGAACAATATAATATATTTTTATTATTTTTTTCTGACATAACGAATCAATACAGATAATATAAATCTCTGATAAATACTTAGCAAGTTGAAGTTGTAAATTAAGCTATATATTGTGTTTTATTTTCTTTTTTCCACAACTGAGTCTATTAACCCAAATTTTTTTGCTTCCTCCGCTGTCATAAAGTTATCTCTTTCTAAAGCATCAGATATTTCTTCAATAGACTTACCTGTATGTTTAGAATAAATCTTATTCAATCTTTCCTTCAAAGAGAGAATTTCTTTAGCGTGTATTTGGATATCGGTTGCTTGACCCTGAAAACCTGCTGAAGGTTGGTGTACCATAATTCTTGAATTTGGAAGAGAATATCTCTTTCCTTTTTCTCCAGCTGCTAAAAGGAAGGATCCCATAGATGAAGCTTGGCCTATACATAATGTTGAGACGGGTGAATTTATATATTGCATAGTATCGTAAATTCCAAGACCCGCTGTGACTAAACCTCCAGGACTGTTGATATAAAAATTAATTTCCTTATTTGGATTTTCTGACTCCAAAAATAATAATTGAGCAGTTACTAATGATGCTACGGCATCATTAACTGGGCCAACTAAAAATACTATTCTCTCTTTAAGTAATCTTGAATAAATATCGTAAGCTCTCTCACCTTTGCTCGTTTGTTCAACGACCATAGGAATTAAGCTATTCATTTTTTCTTCAAATTCACGACTCATAATTGGTTTATACAACTATTGGTTACTTTTTACTAATTTTTTTTGATTTAGACTTATTTTTAGTAGGCGATATGGTTTTAGACTTCACTGGATCTACATTAGGTTTATTAAATTCAGCAATTATTCTTTCAGCTTCTTTTGTGTTAATTTCTTTGGATGTAAGATTTATTTTTGATTTTATCAATTCTATAATTTTTTCTTCATATAAAGATCCCTTTAAACTTTGAGAAGCACTTGGGTTTTTTTGATAGTACTCGAGAACCATTTTTTCTTGACCTGGCATACCTTTAATTTGTTTTTGTATTTCATTTCTAACTTCATCATCTGATACTTTTAAATTATTTTTTTCTCCATACTCATTGAGTAATAAACCAAGTTTAATTCTCGATTTTGCTAACTTTTCGTTATCAATTTTATGCTTTTCCTTATCCTCCGGTTTAAGACTCTGAGTCATAATTGAAATTTCTTGATCAATTAAGTTTTGTGGTAAATCTACCTGATGATTTTTTTCAATTTGATCTAATATTTCTTTTTTAGTAATCGCATTCAATGCTTGAGAATATTGACCTGAAATTTGTTTTTCAATTAAAGATTTTAAATCTTTGATATCTTTTGCACCCATTAATTTAGCAAATTCATCATCAATTTTACTTGCTTTAGGTTTTTTTACATTTAAAATTTTACATTCAAATTTCGTTTTTTTGTTAGCAAGTTCTTTTTTTGGATGGTTAGCTGGAAGTGTTGCATCTAATATTTTTGTGTCATTTTTTTTTACTCCAATTAACTGTGCATCAAAACCTTTTAAAAAAAGATCTTTTCCTAACTCAAGCTGAACACCTTTTCCCTCACTTCCGTCAAATTTATTACCATCAACTGTAGCTGAATAATTAAATATAACTTGATCTCCATTTATTGCTTTTTCACTTTCATTTTTATCTTCAAATTGTTTGTTTTGATTTGCAATTTCTTTTAATTTTTCATCAATGATTTTATCTTCGATTTTTACTTTAAAATTTGTTGCTTTAAATTTATCAAAACTTTTTAAATTTACGTTTGGTAAACAATCTATTTGCAGTTCATAGTTTAAATCTTTCCCTTCACCAAACTGTTTCAAATCAATTTTTGGTTGACCAGCAACTTTCAATTTTTTTTCATCTATAGCTTTTGTAGTAGTTTCTCTAAGAATTTTGTCTACTACTTCTCCGTATATAGATTTACCAAATTGACTTTTAATTAATTCTGGAGGAACCTTGCCAGGTCTAAAACCTTTTAAGGCCACCTCTTTTTGGAGCTCTTTTAGTCTTTCGTTCATTTTTATCTGTATATTTTTTTTATCAACTATTACAGATAATACTGTTCTCAACCCTTTTTTTGATTTTACTTCTACTTTCATAATATTTTGGTGGGCAAGAAGAGACTCGAACTCTTAAGCCTTGCGGCACTGGTTTCTAAGACCAGCGCGTATACCAATTCCGCCACTTGCCCAATTTGTAATTGTTGTTTTATATATCAATTTAATTTTTTGTTAAACGATAAAGTCTTATATAAATAAGCAAGTAAACTATTATAAGAGAAAAAAACCAGATTCTACTAATTATGGGATCTTTGGAAAAAATTAAGGCAGGTATCACTAATAAACAATAAATAAAATTTATAACAACTGAGTTAATAAAATTTCCTTTTTCCTTTCCAAAAATTAATGAGACCTTGTTAAAAATAAGCATGTGTAAATGTTTATTATCTGGGTGAATAGGTGATTTTTTTTGACTTATTTTTCTTATAAATGAAAAAAAAAACTTCAAAGAAAAGGTAAAATAAAAGAATGCAAAAAAAGAACGATGAATAATCAGTATTTAAATTATTTGTAAAAATTGTATTTAAAGCAACCAAAGAACCCATTAAATATGAACCGCTGTCTCCAAAAAACATTTTTGCACTTGGAAAATTAAAAAGAAGAAATGATAATAAGATAATTATTTGACCAATTATAAAAAACGAAATTTCGATATTTCCATTATATATGTTTATGTATGCTAAAATTGAATTAATGATGATTAAATTTATAGCAAGTAACCCGTTGAAGCCATCTATTAAATTTGCACCATTAATTATAAATAAAAAACATAACAATACAAAAATAGATGAAATAAAATTATTATTAAATAATACTGATAAAAAAGGAATATCTATGTTTGAGATTTCAATTGAAAAAAAATAAATTAAAATGAATAAAAAAAATATCATTAAAATTAATCTTTTTAATGGGCTTATTTTTGTTCTGATATCGTCTACAAAACCAATTAAAAACATTAGATTACCCACAAGCAAATACTCAAGCAAAACTTTTGAATAAATTAAATAATAGATAATCAACAATATATTTAAAGAGATAATTCCTGCTAAACCACCGCTTCTCGAAACTGCAGTTTGATGAAAGGCCTGAGGCTTAAAAAAATCTTTATCTAAAAGAATGCCATTTTTAAGTCTGTTAGAATATTTGCTTAAAATTAAAAATATAAAAAATACTATCAATGAAAAGATAGATAAAAAACTTAATTCTAATTGATTAGTTTCCATTTATTTTTCTAAACTTTTGTTATTTTTTTTAAATATATAAATTCCAATAAGTATTACAACTAATGATACAATAACTTTCCAAGTAATTATTTCATCCATTAAAAAATAACCAAAAATAATTCCAAATATTGGTATTAAATAAGCCACTTGTGTTTGAAAAACCAATCCATTAACAGTTAAAATTCTAAATCTTATCAGCCAGGCTAAACCAGTTGCAATTACGCCAAGATATAAGAGTGAAAGTGTCGAAACTAGAGATGGGACAGACTCCCAGGGTGACTCTATTATTAATGATAGTGGTAAAAGGAAAATTACTGACCATAACGTAGTAGACGTTGTAACATTTTCATTTTTTTTATTTCTCAATTTTAAAGTTAATAAACCTCCAATACAATAAAATGTTGATCCTAAAATAGTTATCAAAGCATAAATATAATTTTCATTATTAATAATAACTTTATCGAAAAATAATAGGACGATACCGCTAAAACCAATTAAAACGCCTAAAGATTTCATTACTGATAATTTTTCATCTTTAGTAAAAAAATGTGCAAGAATAGAACCGCTTAAAGGAGTAGTGCTCATTAGTATTGCTGCAAGATAGCTATTAATTTTTGCAGTTCCTATAGCAATTAAAACGAAAGGTATTGCAATATTACACAGACCTATCAAAGCATACCATTTCCAATTTTTACTAAAAGCCTCGATTTTTATTCCGCGTATTTTACAAAGAATTAATAGAGGTATACTAGCAAAAATTACCCTTACTAAAGCAAGCGTGATAGGGTCATAGGAGTAAGTTGCTATCTTAATGTTAAAGAAAGATGAGCCCCAAATAACAGCTAGTAATATTAATAAAGATAAATCTAAAGTATTTGCTTCTCTCATTACAAGTCTGAGGTGTTGATATGTGATAAATGCATAGCTGATATATATATTTAATTATACTATAAAAAGCTTCCTTATATATGTTCGCATCATTTATACAAAATTTTAAAGGAGCAAAATGAGTTCAAAAGACGTTTTAAAGCTTATTAAGGATAAACAAGTTGAATTTGTGGATCTTAGATTCACCGACCCCAAAGGTAAGCTTCAGCATTTAACTATGGACTCGACTATTGTTGATGAGGATATGTTCAACAATGGAGTGTTCTTTGACGGCTCCTCAATTGCTGGATGGAAAGCGATAAATGAGTCAGACATGATTTTAAAACCTGACTTAGATAGACCAATTATAGATCCATTCAATTCTCATACAACCTTAAATATTTTTTGCGATATTTTAGACGCGGTAAAAAAAGATCCTTATGAAAGAGATCCTAGAGGAACAGCAAAAAAAGCTGAAGCGTATTTAAAAAAATCTGGTATCGGAGACAAGTCTTATTTCGGACCTGAGCCTGAATTTTTTGTTTTTGATGATGTTAGATTTAAAAACGAAATGAATGAAACTAGTTTTAGTATTGATAGTTCTGAGGGACCTTACAACACTGGAAAAAAATATGAAAATGGTAACATGGGCCACAGACCTGGAATTAAAGGTGGTTATTTCCCAGTGCCTCCAGTTGATAGTGCTCAAGATATGAGAGGTGAGTATTTAAAAGCTCTTAAAGATATGGGTGTGAAAGTTGAAAAACATCACCATGAAGTAGCTCCAAGTCAACATGAGCTTGGAATGTATTTCGGAACTTTAACTAATCAAGCTGATAACGTTCAACTTTATAAATATGCAGTTCAAATGGTAACTCACTCTTTTGGAAAAACAGCAACTTTTATGCCAAAGCCAGTAAAAGGTGATAATGGATCAGGAATGCACTGCCACCAATCGATCTGGAAAGGTAATACACCAGTGTTTATGGGTAAAGAATACGCAGGGCTCTCAAAAGAAGCATTGTATTACATTGGCGGGATACTTAAACACGCTAAAGCAATTAATGCATTCTCTAACGCGACAACAAATAGTTATAAGCGTTTAATACCTGGATTTGAAGCACCAGTAATTTTAGCTTATTCAGCTAGAAATAGATCTGCTTCATGTAGAATACCAGTAATAATGAATCCCAAAGCGGCAAGATGTGAAATTAGATTTCCAGATGCTGCAGGAAATCCATATTTAACTTTTGCTTCAATGCTCATGGCAGGAATAGATGGAATTAAAAATAAGATTGATCCGGGTAAATCTTTTGATGACGACTTATACTCTTTATCTGAAGATGAAGTTAAAAAACTTCCAACTGTGTGTGGATCTTTAAGAGAAGCTATGCAAAACCTTGATAAGGACAGAAAATTTTTAACTGAAGGCGGAGTATTTACCGACGATCAAATAGACGCTTACATTGAATTAAAATTCCAAGAAATTTATAAATTCGAACATACACCTCATCCTATTGAATTTGAGATGTATTATAGTGGTTAAACTTTAAAAGATTCTCCACATCCACAACGTTCAGTTTCGTTAGGATTTTTAAATACAAATTGAGATGAAAATTTCTCTTTCTTATAATCCATCTCTGTGCCTAAAAGATACATTATTGCTTTCGGATCAATCAAAACTTTTACTCCCTTGTCCTCCACAATTTCCTCATTGGGTTTAATATCTTTAGCATACTCCATTATATAAGACATTCCTGCACAACCACCAGATTTCACACCTACTCTAACGCCTATAGTTTTGTCCTCAGCTTTGGACATAATTTCTTTAATTCTTTCAGCTGCATTCTTACTTAGTTTAATTACTTGTTCGCTCATAAATTTAACTCTAGCTTTGCGGCTTCAGACATTTTATCTTTAGTCCAAGGCGGATCCCAGACTAATTTTAGATCAACATCATCAACACCGTCTATTTTTAATATATTATCTTTAACCATTTTAGGCAAACTTTCAGCTACTGGACAATTTGGTGAAGTCAAGGTCATATCTATATTTACTTTTTTCTCATTTTCGATGTCTATTTTATAAATTAGACCCAATTCATATATATTGACCGGTATTTCAGGATCGTAAATCTTTTTAATCTCTAAAATTACTTTGTTTTTCAATTCACTCATTTTTTTTCAACTGCTGACAAACAAGTATGCCAAGCCATTGTGGCGCATTTAACTCTCATTGGAAATTCTTGGACCCCAGATAATGAGGTAATCGTAGTAATCTGGTCTTCAGTAAGGCTATTTAATGTGATTTTTGTTTTATTTTTAATCATGTTTATAAAATCTTCATTTACTCTCTTTAAAAATGATAGATCTTTTCCTTTAACAGTTTCTGTCAGAATAGATGCTGAGGCTAAAGAAATAGCGCACCCTTCTCCCTCAAAACTTAAATCTTCAATTTCTTTTTCTTTGTTAAGTTTTAAATAAATATGAACTTTGTCGCCGCACAAAGGGTTGTGAGCTTTAGCATCGTTAGTATAGCCATCGCACTTTCCTTTATTTCTAGGATTTTTTCCATGATCTAAAATTATTTCTTGATATAGCTCTTTAAGTTCCATTTAATTTTGAAATACTTTCTGACATTTTTGAATTGCTTCTGATAATTTGTCTATATCTTCTTTATCGTTATAAACTCCAATCGAAGCTCTAGCTGTTGCAGGTATACCAAGTTTATCATGTAATATTTGACAACAATGATGCCCGGCTCTTATTGCAACTCCATCGTCATCCAAAATAGTTGCAATGTCGTGAGGATGGATATCTTTTAAAGTAAAACATAATACTGATCCTCTTTCCTTAGGATCACCAATTATATTAACGGAATTATTTTTTTTTAGTTTTTCTAATCCGTATTGTAAAACCTCATTTTCATGTGAAGCAATTTTTCTAATACCTAGACCCTCAATAAAATTAAGTGACTCTGCAAACGCGACGACTTCTGCTGTTTGCATTGTTCCAGCCTCAAATTTTGTATAAGCGTCTGCAAAAGTAATACCCTCTTTTTTAACCTCATTTATCATACCACCGCCACCTTGATATGGTGGTAAATCGTCAACCCATTTTTTTTTCATGTACAATACACCGAGACCATTCGGTCCGTACATTTTATGGCAAGATATTGCATAAAAATCACATCCAATTTTTTGCATATCAATTGCTGAGTGTGGTGCGCCTTGTGTCCCATCAATCAATACTGGAATATTTTTTCCTTTTGCAAGATCTACAATATTTGAAATCGGTAAAACTGCTCCAGTAACATTTGAAATATGAGTAATAGCGATAATTTTAGTTTTACTTGTAATAAGTTTTTTAATTTCCTCTATTTCAACATCACCGTCTTCATTAACTTGAGCAAATTTAATTACTGCTCCTTTTTCAGTTCTTAAAAAGTCCCAGGGAACATAGTTAGAGTGATGTTCTAATTCTGTAATTAATATTTCATCTCCTTTATTGATATATTTTTTGCCATAGGATGAAGCTACTAAATTTATTGCCTCTGTTGCTCCCTTAGTAAAGATTATTTCCTCTCTATGTTTAGCGTTTAAATATTTTTGAACTTTATCTCTTGTAGCCTCAAATCTATTTGTTGCTTTTACTGCAAGAGTATGGACGCTCCTTCCAACATTAGAAAATTCTGTTTCATAAAAATTTGAGATTTTATCTATAACCATTTTTGGTTTTTGAGAAGAGTTAGCACTATCTAAATAGACCAAAGGTTTACCATTAATTTTTTGTTTAAAAATTGGAAACTCTTTTTTTATATTTTTAATATCCATTAATTTGTCTTTCTAATTTTTCTCTTAAGAAATTCTTTATTTTTCCCTCAGATAATTTTTCTAGGATTTCACATAAAAAACCATTTATTAACATTTGATATGCTTCCTTTTCTGGAATACCTCTTGATTTCAAATAATGTATTGAATTTAAATCTATGCTTCCAGAAGTAGAACCGTGAGAGCATTTTACGTCATCAGCATAAATTTCTAACTCGGGTTTTGCATCAAACTCTGCTGCATCATTTAAAATTAAAGCTTTGCTTAATTGATAGGCATCTGTTTTTTGTGCAATATTTTTTACAAAAATTTTTCCTTGATAAACACCTTTGCTTTTATCGTTTAAAACATTTTTTACCTTTTGATAGCTATTACAATTAGGACTATTATGATTTATTCGAGTTTTAATTTCTTGATGTTCATTATTCATTAAATTCAAAGCTGAAAAAACACTGCTATTTGAATTTTCTTCATTAAGATTTATTTCAAAATCAAGCTTATTAAATTTTAAGCCCGAGGATAATAAATAGTTTTCAAAAGTCGAATTTTTTTCTACGTCACTCATAATATATTTATAAAAATAACCATTGCATTTAGAATTATTAAATAAAATATTTTTTAATGAGGAGTTTTTTTTAATTTTAATGTTTTCTAAGATGTTCACCATAAAGTTTTCTTTTGAAGAATTGTTGATGCAATTAATTAGATTTAATTCTGAATTTTCATTTAAAATTATTGAATTTTTATAATTAACTATTGTTTCCTTCAACGAGTTTGAGAAATTATTATAAATAACTAATGGTTTTTTAAATTTATAGTTTTTGGAAATCTCTAAAGAAAAACCACCTGTAGCTAAAGCATTGTTAAGAAAGTATAATGAATTTTTACCATCTAAAAATAACTCATTCTTATAATTATAATTGTCTATTGAAATTTTATTTTTTTCTTCGTATGAAAAATCTTTAGATATAAGTTTACCATTTAATAATGAAATATAATTATGGTCAAATTCTTCAATAATTTTTAATTCTGTTTTTTCTGGTAAAAAATCATTATTAAAAATTTTATTGAAGTTATTTTTTATAATCGAATTAAGATCAGAAAATTTCCAATCTTCATCCTTTTTATTGGGGAAGCCTGTTTGATAAAAAAGTTCTAAGTTTTTTTTTCTTAAATCTATTTCTTCTTTGGAAAGATCTTTAATCTTATTTATTTTAAAATCGTAATTTTGTTTCATCTAAATTATATTTGAATAACCTGTTTTTTCTAATTGTATCCCGAGATCTGCATCACCAGTTTTAATAATTTTTCCGTTAGACAGGACATGAACAAAATCAGGTTTTATGTAATCTAATAGTCTTTGATAGTGCGTAATAATTAAAAATGCATTATCTTTATTTTTATAAGAATTAACTCCATCAGCTACAATCCTAAGGGCATCAATATCTAAACCTGAGTCTGTCTCATCCAAAATTGATAACTCTGGTTGAAGCAGTTTCATTTGTAAAATTTCATTTTTTTTCTTTTCACCGCCAGAAAATCCAACATTAAGTTGACGTGATAAAAATTTCTCATCAATACCAAGCTCTAAGGCTTTTTCTTTTATTAATTTTAAAAAAGTTAAAGTATCTAATTCTTTCTCGCCTTGCGCTTTCCTTACTGAGTTCAAAGAAGTTCTTAAAAAAGTGTTAGTATTTACCCCTGGTATTTCTAAAGGGTATTGAAATGCCAAAAAAATTCCTTTTTGTGCTCTTTCTTCAGTTGATAGCTCGCTTAAGCTCTCTCCTTTATATTTAATATCACCTTTGATCTCATAGCCATTTTTACCTGATAACACATTTGCTAATGTGCTTTTTCCCGAACCATTAGGGCCCATAATTGCGTGCACTTCTCCAGGCTTAATGTTTAAATTTAAACCTTTCAAAATGTGCTTGTTATCAATAGTTGCTTCTAAATTTTTGATATTTAACATTATCCAACACTTCCTTCCAAACTGATTGCTACAAGTTTTTGGGCTTCAACTGCAAATTCCATTGGCAATTGCTGCAAAACCTCTTTGCAAAAACCATTTACAATTAAACTTACCGCCTCTTCTTGATCCAAGCCTCTTTGGTTGCAGTAGTAAAGTTGTTCCTCATTTATTTTAGTCGTAGTTGCTTCGTGTTCTATTGTTGAAGTTGCGTTATTATTTTTGATATACGGAATTGTATGTGCTCCACATTTATTGCCCATCAAAAGAGAGTCGCATTGAGTGTAGTTTCTAGAATTTATTGCTTTATTTTTTATTTCAACAAGCCCTCTATACATATTGTCCGCATTCCCTGCTGATATTCCTTTAGAAATAATTTTACTTTTTGTATTTTTACCTAAATGTATCATTTTTGTTCCAGTATCTGCTTTTTGAAAATTATTTGTAATTGCAATTGAATAAAATTCTCCAACTGAATTGTCTCCTTGCAAAATGCAACTAGGATATTTCCAAGTAATCGCTGACCCTGTTTCAACTTGAGTCCATGAAATTTTAGAATTTTTTCCTCTACATGCTCCTCTTTTTGTTACAAAATTATATATTCCTCCAACTCCTTTTTCGTCTCCTGGATACCAGTTCTGAACAGTTGAATATTTTATCTCTGCATCGTCTAGGGCTATTAATTCAACGTTTGCTGCATGAAGTTGATTTTCATCTCGCATAGGCGCAGTACATCCTTCTAAATAACTTACATAACTTCCTTTATCGGCAATTATTAAAGTTCTTTCAAATTGTCCTGTTTCTGAGGCATTAATTCTAAAATAAGTAGACAATTCCATCGGGCACTTTGTGTTAGGAGGAATATAAACAAATGAACCATCGGTAAATACTGCTGAATTTAAAGTAGCAAAATAATGATCGCTTAATGGTATAACTGAACCAAGATATTTTTTAACAAGATCTGGATGCTTTTGAATAGCTTCTGATATTGAACAAAAAATTATTCCTTTTTTTGTAAGTTCTTCTTTAAAGGTGGTAGCCACTGAAACTGAGTCGAAAACAGCATCAACAGCTATTCCATTTAATCTTTTTTGTTCGACTAAAGGTATTCCAAGTTTTTTATAAGTTTCTAATATTTTGGGATCAATTTCATCTAAACTCTTTGGTTTTTCTGAAGCACTTTTTGGTGCTGAATAATAATATAAATCTTGATAATCTATTTTTGGATATTTTGGCTTTTGCCAATTAGGCTCTTTTAAAACTTTTAATCTGTTAAAAGCTTTTAATCTCCACTCTAACATCCATTTTGGCTCTTTTTTTATATTAGAAATAAATCTGATTGTCTCTTCATTAAGACCCTTTGGAGATCTAATGTTCTCAACATCAGTTGTAAAACCATATTTATAATCTTTGTTATTTTTTAAATCTTCAGCTTTCATTTATTTAAAGTTTGGTTTTTTTTTATTATGTCTTGTAATTTTACCCTCTCAAAAAAATCATTTATATGCTGATCAAGTTGATCCCATAGATTATGTGTGATGCATTTTGACGATTTATTATTACATCCTTTTTTTGACTCTTTTTTACAGTTAAGCATTTTAACTTCCTCATCTACTGCTGAAATAATATTTGAAATTTTTATTTCTTCAGGTGAAGACTCCAATACATAACCGCCTCTAGCTCCTCTTACACTTTTTACTAAATTTTTATTTTTAAGCTTAATAAATATCTGCTCTAAATAAGCTAAAGAAATGTTTTGCCGTAACGATATGTCTGTAAGGCTTGTTGGTCCCTTATCTTTAAATAAAGCTAAATCAGCCATAGCCATTACCGCATATCTTCCTTTAGTAGTAAGTTTCATAAATTAACGTTGTAATACAATATTTTTAATTTAATTCCTACTAATTTAGTAAGGTTTAAAAAAAATTATTTGCCGCATAAAAACATGTTATAAAACATTACTTTTTTTTAAAAATAATAATCATTATCAATTATGAAACCTAAAAGTTTAGAAATTTTTATACCTGGTCCCGCAGGGAGACTAGAAGCTAAATATTATAAAAACCCAAAATTCGGTTCACCGGTTGCAATCGTATTACATCCTCATCCTCAATACGGAGGTACAATGAATAATAGAATAGTTCAGCTCATGTATAATATTTTTTTGGAAAATGGTTTTTCAGTAATTAAGGTAAATTTTAGAGGTGTAGGAAAAAGTGATGGAGTTTTTGATAATGGACAAGGTGAATTATCTGATGCTGCAGCAGCATTAGATTGGATAGAGCGACAAAATCTTGATTATAGTCAATGTTGGGTTTCTGGATTTTCTTTTGGTTCTTTAATTTGTATGCAGTTAATCATGAGAAGACCTGAAGTAAATAATTTTATTGCAGTTTCACCTCAACCAAATGTGTACGATTTTTCTTTTCTTGCTCCTTGTCCAACATCTGGCCAAGTAGTTTATAGCGATAATGATGAATTAGTTACAAAAGAGAGTATTATAGAATTAGATAATAGGGTAAAAAATCAAAAAGGTGTAGAAGTAATATTTTCTAAAATAAAAAACTCTAATCATTTTTTTAAGGACAAGGAAAAAGAGCTTGCCGCTGAAATTGAAAAATATTTAAAAGAAAAAACAGCATTAATTTAATTCTTTATTATAACTCCACCCAAACTTGGTTTTTTACAACCGGTAGTACCTGGAAAAGAAATTGGTAAACGTAAAAGCGATCTAATAGCTAAAAAAGCAAAAGCTTGTGACTCTATAAAGTCTCCATCGATTTTGTAATCATCAATTAGTTTTAAATTAATATTTTGTGATAAATTTTCTTGAATCTTTTTTATCAATGTTTTATTTTTCCTCCCTCCACCACATAACAATATATCTTGTATTTTTTCCTTAGAACTATTTAAAGATAAAGATAATTCATTGCTTATAATACTTGCAGTAAAATCGGTTAGAGTTGTAACTCCGTCTTCTAAATTTAAACCTCGTACAAAAGAAACATCAAAATCATTGGTATCAAAAGATAACTTCTTTTTATTGCTTCTATTCATATACAATTCTTGAGCTTGTTCAAAAATTATTTCATTTCTTTTTCCGCTTAAGGCAATAGTACCATTTAAGTCAAACTTTTTCGCTGAGTTTTTTCTTACCCAAGCGTCAATTAAACAATTTCCAGGCCCAATATCTTTACTGATTAATTCAGAAAGATCATTTTCATTTTTGATAATTGTAATGTTTGAGATGCCACCGATATTCAAAAAACAAACTGGTAGTTTGATTTTATTTTGTATACATATCAAATTATGAAAAACAGGAGTTAAAGGTGCACCTTGACCCTCATTGATAATGTCATTTTTTCTAAAATCGTAGACAATATTTTTGTTTGTTAATTGATTTAAGAGTTTTCCATTCCCCAATTGTCTAGATATTTTTTCCTCAGGATTGTGGTAAATTGTTTGACCATGAAAACCCACTACAGTGTCATCACTAATGTTTAATTCTTTAATTATCTCAGCATGAAAGATTGTGATTTTTCTCTCTAAAATATTTATCTCATTATTGAATGTTTTTAAGTGCTCAATTTTATGAATTTTTTCTTTTAAACTGTGAATATCTTTGTAAATCTCCGAATTGTATTCAAAATATTTATCTTTTATTAAGGTATATTGATTTGTTCCATCAGTCTTAATAATGGATGCATCTACTCCGTCTCCGGAAGTTCCGCTCATTAAACCTAAAGAGTTCCAATTTTTTTGCATATTTTTATTTATTTATAATAATTTTTGTATAATAGTCGGTTTAGTAAATAGCGCTATGAAAAATATTTTTTTACAAGAAATGCAAAAACGTGGCTATCTAAATCAATGCACCGATTTAAATAAATTAGGTGAAATTTGCAACAAAAAATCAATATCTGGTTATATAGGTTTCGATTGCACGGCAAGTAGCTTGCACGTTGGTAGCTTATTGCAAATAATGATTTTAAAATTAATGCAGAAACATGGTCACCGACCTATTGTGCTTTTAGGGGGAGGTACAACATTAATTGGCGATCCATCTGGAAAAGATTCTACTAGAAAAATATTATCTAAAGAAGAAATAAAGAAAAATATACAAAGTATAAAAAAAGTTTTTAAAAAAATTTTAGATACATCTAATAAAAAAACCTCACCAATATTTGTTGATAATGCCAAATGGTTAACAAAACTTAATTATATTCAATTTTTAAGAGATATTGGAAGTCATTTCACAATTAACAAAATGCTTACTTTTGATAGTGTAAAACTTAGATTAGAAAGAGAACAGTCTTTAAGTTATATGGAATTTAATTATATGATTTTACAGGCTTACGACTTCTATCAATTGTTTAAAAATAATAATTGTCTTTTACAAATTGGTGGATCTGATCAATGGGGAAATATTATTAATGGTACAGATTTAATTAGAAGAATTATGCAAAAAGATGCATTTGGCCTTACATCTCCATTAATAACTTTAGCCTCTGGTGCTAAAATGGGAAAAACTGAAAAAGGTGCAATTTGGTTGAACAAAGATCAATTGTCTCCTTATGATTATTGGCAATTTTGGAGAAATACTGATGATAGAGATGTCAAAAGATTTCTTTATTTTTTTACAGAGATTGAAGCAAATGAGATTGAGAATATTTTTAATAATGAAAAAAATATTAATAATTTGAAAATTTTATTAGCAAATGAAGCTACAAGAATTCTTCATGGAGATGAGGCTTCAAATAAAGCAGAACAAACAGCTAAGATTACCTTTGATAAAGGGGGTTTAGGAACTGATTTACCCGAAATCAAAATTAAATTAAATGAATTAAAAAAAGGAATAAATATTTTAGACTTAATAGCTAACAATCAGATTTTGTCTTCTAAAAGTGAAGCTCGAAGAGCAATATCTAATAAAGGATTTAAGATTAATGGAATTATTGTTGAAAAAGAAAAAAAAATTCTTGAATTAAAAGATTTTAAAGAAAAAGTTCTAAAACTCTCCTATGGTAAGAAAAAGCACTATTTAATTAAGCTTATTTAGTTTTTTATCTCTTTCAATTATCTTCTGTATAAATCTTGGAGTTAAAGTTCTGATAGGATTTATAGTAGTTTTAATTTTATCTTTTGGTCCTTTCATTTTAAAACTTATGCCAAATAAACCTTCACCAACATCTTTAGGTATCACAATGTTGCCGATTAAAGGTATTTTTGAAATAAGTTTATTGAGTGTTTTAGCTGGAACCAAAGTTCCTCTTAAACTAGTCATGCCATTTTCATCTTTATAACCTTCCATTAAAACTGAGATGCTAGGACCTAGAGCTAATATTTCATTTAGTTTTAAAAAATTTTTATTTTTTTGCATGTCAATTTCTAATTTATCAAAAGATAATCCCTCCCCTTCAGCTAAATCAGCTAAACCTCCAAGATCGGCTAAAGATAATAATTTGATAACACCAGGAGCATTTACTACTTTAAAATTTTCAATTTTGAGTTTTGAATTAGATTTTGGTCCATCAATTATTGAGCTGAACAATAATTTTCCTCCTGACAAACCGTTAAAAAAACTATATTCGGTTAATAGAGGTCGAGTTAAATCCGAGTAAATTTCTAAATACTTTCTATTACTGTTCTTATCTTTTTTCATTGTTATATCCAAAAAATTATTACCACCAAAATCGCCTTTAGATGTAATTTTAACGAATTGCCCTTTCTGAATTTCACCTAATAATTTAAAGTTTTGTAGTTTTTCTGATACTGGCACTTTAATTTCTTTAAAATCAATCTCAATTAGACTATTTATTTTTTGAAGTTTACTTTCACCAGTTTGATTATTTAAAAATTTTGCTAAATTAGTTGCATCAAATTTATCTCCAATGATAAGAATTTTACCTTTATTCTGTATCAAGAAATTATTATTTGGAGTTTTTACCTCAATTTTTTTAAATGATGATAGATTGTTTTTTTTAAATATCAGGTCATCAATTTTTAAAAAATTACTTCCTTCTTCATAATTAAATTTTTTAATTTGTGTTTTGTCTTTTTGTTTTTGAAGAGTTAGAGATATATTGGCAATATCATTTTCAAGTTTAGAATAATTAATCAGGTCTAATTTAAAGTTATTTTTATAATCTATATCTAAACTCAATTCAAATAAGTCTTTTTGAAAAAAGTTTTCAAATTTAATCTTTTGAAAATTATTTTCATCAAATGAATATTTTCCTGTACCGCTTGTGGATGTTTTATTTGGTGAAAATTCTGACTTAATTTGAAAATCGGATAAATAAATTCTACCAATTTTATCTACTATTATGTTATTGGTTATTGGCTTAGATAATTTTATCTCACTTTTTTTTAATTTTCCCAAAATACTATAATTGTAATCTTTAACTTTATAAGTATTGTCTAGATTTATATAAATATTATTACTTAGATCTGCGCTTAAGCTATCAATATTTTCAATAAAAGATAGTTTATCTAAAATTAATTCATAATTGTTTAAATCTTTTTTTTTTAGGTTAATTTTTGAATTAAAATTAGAATTTAACTTTATTCCATTTTCTAAATTTAATTTAATATCTCCGTTTGAAATTAGAATATCCTCTAAATTTCCAAAAATATTTTTAATCAAAATATCATCTTTGTCTGCAAAAAAAGAAAGTGAGGTTTTTGTTAAATTGAGCCCACTAATCAATTCTATATTTAAATTTTTTACTTTTCCTTTTGCAATAAAATTTTTAAGTGAACCTTTAGAATCCAAAAATATTTCAATTTTTGAAATTAATTTTCCATTTTTAATTTTATTATTTAAAAAACTTTTAAAATTTGAGGGTTTTATTATGGATGAAAGATTATTTAAGTCTTCTAAGTTTAATTCCTTTAGATTTAAATCAATTTTTTTAATTTTAGGCTCAGATTTTAATAAGGATAAAAAATCAACATAAACTTTTATGCTTTGAGTTGGAATTGAAATATTATCATATATTATTCTTGGATCGTTAGTCTCTAAAAATAGACTTAAGCCCTTAATATCAAACTTAAATTTTATAACATTTAATTTTAAATCGATACTCTTAGTTTCAGAAACTTTTTTTTCAATAAGATAATTGAATTTGTTTGTTTTTACTCCAGATGTTGCAAGAACAAAAGTTATTACAATAAAAAGAAAGACTGCAAATATGATTAAATATGATAATTTTTTCATTTTTTATTTTTAATTCCCTCTTCTATAAATTGATCTATATTGCCATTTAAAATACTTTCAGGATTTGTACTTTCTAACTTATTTCTCAAATCTTTTACTAATTGATAAGGTTGTAATACGTATGATCTTATTTGATGACCCCAACCAATATCGGTTTTAGAGGTCATCTCTTTTTGATTTTCTTCCTCTTTTTTTTGAATTTCGTGCTCGTAAAGTCTAGCTCTTAACATTTTAAAACAGGTTTCTTTATTTTTGTGTTGTGATCTCTCATTTTGACACTGAACAACTATTTTAGTTGGCATATGAGTAATTCTTACCGCGCTATCAGTCGTATTCACATGTTGTCCACCGGCTCCGCTGGATCTATATGTGTCAATTCTTAAATCTTTTTCATCAATTACTATATTAATATCATCGTCCACAGCAGGATAAACCCATACACTTGCAAAACTTGTATGTCTTCTAGCCCCACTATCAAATGGTGAAATACGTACAAGTCTATGCACTCCAGACTCTGCTTTCATTAAACCATATAAGTAATCTCCTTCAACTTTTACTATCGAAGATTTTATCCCTGCTTCTTCACCTTTATGCTCACTAATAATTTCATATTTAAATTTTTTTTTATCAAACCATTTAATATACATTCTACGAAGCATATCTGCCCAATCTTGACTTTCCGTGCCTCCCGCGCCAGCGTGAATTTCAAGATAAACATCATAATCATCATTATCGCCTGACAAAAAACAATCAATTTCATTTTTCTTTATCTCTTGAAAAATTTGTTCAATTTTTTTTTCACAGTCTAGAATGGTATCTTCATCGTTTTCTTGCGAGGCTAAAGCGTATAAATCTTTAAGATTTTCAAAATCTTTAAGTGATTTAAAGTAAGAGTTAAGAATATTTTCGAATTTTTTTTTTTGTTTAACAGTCTTCTTTACTAAATTCTTATCTTTCCAAAAATCTTCTTTTAAAGAAATCTGCTCTAGTTCTATTAATTTATCTCTAACATTTTCCTTATCAAAGATACCCCCTGACATTACTGAGGGACTTTTCAATAGCAGATATTTTTGTATCGAAATTTTCCATTAATAAAATTGACGAAATTTTATTATATTATCACTTCCATTTGTTGAGATTAAGTTATTATTATTAATATTGTTAATATCTTTAAGCTTTAGCGCCTCAATGATTGAATTTTTATCACCTTGTGCAGATTTTGTCCCTGTATCGTAATTTATTGAAGTTAAGAATATTTTTTCGGGTATATTAAAATCATTAAAATCTTCTTTATAAAGAGCGTTTTCGACAAAATCTTTAAATACAGGTAAAGCAGCTTTTGATCCTGTCTCATATTTTCCTAAAGATTTTGGATTGTCATAACCGATATAGACCCCAACTACTAGGTTAGACGAAAAACCAATAAACCATGCATCGTAATTATCATTTGTTGTTCCAGTTTTTCCTGCCAATGGAACTTTCAAAGATTTTAATTTTTTTGCAGTCCCCCTTTTAACTGCCCCTTGCAAAATTGATGTCATTTGATAAGCGGTCTCTTCACTTATGACTCTTTTACTTTCACTTTCAATTTTTGGAAGTTTTATTTCTTCATTTATAAATTTATCACAACCAATACATTTTCTGCTTTTTTCTTGAAAAATTGTTTTTCCTCTTCTATCTTGTATTCTTGAAATTAGCTTTGGATCAATTTTTATTCCTCCATTTACAAATGGGGCATAGGCAGAAGTAAGATTCAGCAATGTAGTTTCAGCTGCTCCTAAAGACACTGACAACAATTCTGGTATTTCTTCGTAAATATTTAATTGTTTCGACAAATTTAAAATTTCTTCTAAACCTAAAACTTTTGCAATTCTAACTGTCATTAAATTTCTTGAATACTCAATCCCTTTCCTAAAAGTAGTTGGGCCATAAAATTTTTTTCCATAATTTTCAGGCTTCCAATTCTTCAATCCAACTCCTTGACTTTCTACAAACGGGGCATCAAGAATTATTGAATTAGGAGCAAAACCTTTTTCAAGTGCTGCAGCATATACAATTGGTTTGAATGCAGAGCCGGGCTGTCTTTTTGCTTGAGTAACTCTATTAAATTCACTTTTTTTAAAATTAAAACCTCCTACTAAAGCTAATACATGTCCAGTAAAAGGATCTAATGCTACTATCCCTCCATTTACTCTTGGATATTGTTTTAATAACCATAGATTATTTTCTTTTTTTATAAAAATTATGTCACCAATTTTATGAACTTCTTTGATCGATTTTTTTTTTGGGATAGACCATTTTAAACTTTTATAATTCAATGTTCCTTCATTATCCCCTTTTGTTTTATCAATTATTTTAAATTTAACTTCATTATCATTTAGAGATGTAATTTCTGCAATATGCCAGTTTAAAGTTGGGTCAAGTTTAAATTGTTTGATTGAATTTTTCCAATTCTTATTTTTTATTTTATTAGTAATCGGTCCTCTCCATCCTCTACGACGATCATAACTTTCAATACCTTTTCTCAGAGATTTAAGAGCTTGAATTTGATATTCAATTTTTAGTGGAGTGCTGATGCTTAAACCCTGAGAGTAAAGTTTCTCAAATCCATAAATATCTTTTACAGTCCTCCTAACTTCCTCCGTATAAGAGTTGGCTTCATTAACTATTTCAATTTTTCTTTTTTTAAGTTTAATATCTGAGTCCTTCAATTTACTTAATTCTTTTTTCGATATAAATTTATTCTCTTCTAGATTTGTGAGAACTAAATTTCTTCTAAATTTGGCGATTTCAGGATACTTGTAAGGATTATATTTGCTTGGTGCTTTTGGTAAAGCTGCAAGTAAAGCTGCCTCTAAATAATTAAGTTCTTTAATCGATTTGTCAAAATATTCTAAACTAGCTGCAGCTATTCCGTAGGTTCCTTGACCTAAATAAATTTGATTTAAATAAAGCTCTAAAATTCTTTCCTTTGTATAAGCTCTTTCAATTCTAAAAGCTAAAATAGCTTCTTTCACCTTTCTTTTCATTGAAACTTCATTTGTTAACAAAAAATTTTTTGCAACTTGCTGTGTAATGGTAGACGCCCCTTCCAGTCTTTTATTTTGAGAGATGTTCTTAATATTTTTAATAACTGCTCTTAATATCCCTTTGGCATCAATTCCTGGGTGACTAAAAAAATTCTTATCTTCTGCTGATAAAAAGGCGTTTATGACTTTGGCTGGAATAGACTCGAAAGGTATAAATAATCTTTTTTCAATGGCATACTCAGCTATTAACTTGTTATTCTCTGAATACACTCTGCTTGAAATTGGTGGTTGATAATTGGAAAGTTTTTTGTAATCAGGTAAACCTATTGAAAAGTACCATAACGTAGAAAAAACAAATAGAACTACGAAAACAAAAAATATAATTACAAATTTTAGTGAAAAATTAAGAAATTTAAACATTGATTTCATTTTTATTAATAATTCTGACTATCTTGAGGCACATGATGATTATAATCGTGTATTTATCAAAAAAATTGTATAAAATGGACTATATGTCATTTTTAAAAATAGCAAATTACAAAATTTTAAAAGGAATTCTAATAACATGGAAAAAAACTTATATATTGATGCATCGCATCCAAATGAAACTCGTATTGTTCTCAAGTCATCAAATTCAATTGAAGAATATGAATTTGAGGACAAGAATAATTTAAATTTTAAAAATAATATTTATCTAGCAACCATAAGTAGAGTTGAACCATCGCTACAAGCAGCTTTTGTTAACTTTGGGAGAGAGCGACATGGATTTTTAGCTTTTAATGATATTCAATCAGATTATTACCAGCTACCTTCTGAAGATAAAGAAAAAATTCGATTAGCTGAAGAAGAAATTAGAGAAGAACTCAAAGATAAAACCATAGAGCCAAATCAAGAAAACCTACAATCTGATAATCAACCAGAAAATACCGATGATAAAAGCGAGAGCAATGATGAGCCAACAGAAAAAGGAAACAAAAAACAAGATTATCGTGAAAAAGTAAAGTCCTCTTACGGAATTAAAAGATATAAAATTCAAGAAGTCATTAAACCAGGTCAGGTAATTTTAATTCAAGTTATAAAAGAAGAAAGAGGTCAAAAAGGTGCTGCTCTTACTACTTTCATATCACTAGCTGGAAAATATATGGTTCTTATGCCTAATACTCCAAAAGGTGGGGGGATATCTAGAAAAATTTTTAATTCAACAGATCGTCAAAAAATTAGAAATATTCTTAATGATATAGAAATTCCCAGCAGTATGGGTGTTATTGTAAGAACTGCTGGTGCGAATAAAACAAAAAATGAAATAGAAAAAGACTTTCAAAATACATTAAAAACTTGGGAAGAAATTAAAGACAAAGCCTTGGACTCAAACGCACCGTCTCTTGTGTATGAAGAAGGAGATATAATTAAAAGAACGCTAAGAGACACTTATGATAACGATACTAAAAATGTTTACATTGAAGGTAATGAAGCTTACCAAAAAGCAAAGAAGTTTATGAAAGAATTAATGCCAAAAAATGTTAAAAATATTAAAAAATATAGAGGCAAGATTCCGCTATTTCATGACGCGAATATTGAAAAAGAATTAAATAATATTTATGAACCAACTGTAAAATTAAAATCTGGAGGTTATTTAGTTATTAATCCTACTGAAGCGCTAGTTTCAATCGATATTAATTCTGGTCAGTCAACAAAACAAATTAATATCGAAAAAACAGCTTTAAATACTAATTTAGAAGCTGCAGAAGAGATAGCACATCAGATAAAATTAAGAGATTTGTCTGGACTAATAGTGATCGACTTTATTGATATGATGAACTTTTATAACAGAAGAATAGTTGAGAAGAAAATGAGAGAAAGTATCAGAAAGGATAGAGCGAGGATTCAAATTGGAAGAATTAGTAATTTTGGTCTTCTTGAGATGACTAGACAAAGATTACGTGAAGGGTCTATTAAATGGGAAACGCAACTATCACTTTCTTCTTTTTCTCAAAAAATTTTAAAGAAAATACAACACTTAGCTTTTACAGATAAAGTAAAAGTAATTAATTCTTATGTGCCAGAGAAAGTAAAAATTTTTATTGAGAAAAATTTATTAGATGAATTAAAATATTTTCAAAAAAAATATACCTTTGAGGTGAAAATATTATCTAATGATAAATTCATCATCCCAGAGTATAAAATTGATTTACTTAATAAATCAAAAAAATTGATCAATACTGTTGAGAATATTAATTCAATTATTGAAATTAAAAAAATTAAAAAGACTCAACAAAAACAAAAGAAAGATAAAAAAATTAATATTAAAAGCAAAGATAAAGTAAAGAAATCTAAGTCAAAAATAAAAGCCCGTACACTCTGGATTAGAAGGAAGAAAAAAAGTTAAATTAAACCACTTAAAGGTGAGCTAGGTTCTGCAAGATAATTCTTTTTCATTCTTCCAGCTAAGAAAGAATTTCTACCAGAAATTACTGCCTCTTTAAAAGCTTTTGCCATTAAGATCGGTTTTTTTGCATTTGCAATTGCACTGTTAATTAAAACACCATCACATCCTAACTCCATTGCAATAGTCGCATCAGATGCAGTTCCTAATCCTGCATCTATAATTACAGGAACTTTACATTGTTTTATAATTATTGAGATGTTGACTTTATTTTGAAGTCCTAAACCTGATCCGATTGGAGAAGCTAATGGCATAATAGCTGAAGCGCCACTATCTTCTAATTTTTTAGCTAATAAAGGGTCGTCTGTACAATAGACCATAACTTTAAAACCCTCTTTAACTAAAATTTTTGTAGACTTGATGGTCTCAATCATGTTTGGATAAAGAGTTTTTTTATCTCCTAAAACTTCTAACTTCACCAGCTTCCAACCTCCCATCTCTCTTGCTAATCTTAAAGTCCTTAAAGCCTCTTCAGAAGTAAAACATCCTGCAGTATTGGGTAAATAAACTATTTTTTTTGGATTAATATAATCTGTAAGAATTGGTTTCTTTTTATCTAAAATGTTTATTCTTCTAACGGCAACAGTCACCATATCTGCTCCTGAAGCATTTATGGCTTTGGCAGTTTCAGAAAAGTTTTTATATTTTCCAGTGCCAACAATGAGTCTCGATTTAAATGACTTTCCCGCAACTTTAAATTTATCCTTTTTCAAATTAACCCCCACCAATGAAATGAACTATTTCTACTTTGTCATTATTTTTTAAATATTTTTTCTTATAATTTACTTTTGATACAATTATTCCATTATGTTCAATTGCAATTTTTTTATTAACTAATTTATATTTTTTTAAGAGATCTAATAATGAAAAATTAGATTTTATAACTACTTTTCTTCCATTTAATTGTATTTTTGCCATAATTAAGTTATTCAATTGAGAATTTATGAATAAAATTATAATTCTTAATGGCCCAAACCTCAACCTTTTAGGTGAGAGGGAAAAAAATCAATATGGATCTTTTACATTAAAGGATATTGAAAAACATTGTAATGATTATGCTAATCAAAATGATATTGAATTATCTTTGTTCCAATCTAATGTCGAAGGTGAATTAGTGACTCAAATTCAGAAAGCAAGGGAAGACAAAGATGGTTTAATCATAAATGCCGGGGGATACACTCACACTTCAGTGGCAATACATGATGCTCTGAAAATATTGAAAATTCCGATTATTGAATTGCATATCAGTAATATTTATAATAGAGAAGAATTCAGGCATAAATCTCTAATAAGTAAAGTTGCTAAAGGAGTAATTTGTGGATTTGGGGCAGATGGTTATATAATGTCTTTAAATGCTATGAATAAATTTTTAAAAAAATGAAAATTGATAAAAAATTAATAAAAGAGTTAGTCGAAAATCTAAAAGAATTTGAATTGACAGAATTAGAGTATCAAGATGGTCAAACAAAAATAAAAGTATCTAAAGTTTCCAAAGGAGTTGAACAAATAAAAACTAGCGCTGTTGTTTCTCAAAATAAAGCGGTACTTAAATCTTCTGATGATAGTGAGGGAATAAGAATTAAATCTCCGATAATAGGAACTTCGTATTTAGCTGCAGAACCAGGAGCTAAAAAATTTGTTGAAGTTGGAGATAAAATTAAAAAAGGTCAAACTGTAATGATCGTTGAAGCAATGAAAACAATGAATCATGTTCCATCAACAGCTGATGGTGAAGTAAAAAAAATTTTAGTAGAGGATGGTCAGCCAGTGGAGTTTGGACAAACCCTAGTCATTCTCAAGTAACATGTTCAAAAAAGTTTTAATAGCTAATAGAGGAGAAATAGCTGTTAGAGTTATACGGGCTTGTAAAGAATGGGGAATTAAAACTGTTGCAGTTCACTCAGATGTTGACGCTGAGTCTATGCATGTAAGGCTAGCTGATGAAAGTGTTTGCATTGGTTCACATCAGCCTCAAAACAGTTACTTAAATATTTCATCTATAATGTCAGCTGTGGATTTAACAGGTGCAGAAGCAATACATCCTGGTTATGGTTTTTTATCTGAGAATGCAAAATTTTCCGAAATTGTAAATAAACATGGCATTAAGTTTATAGGCCCTAGCGCAGAAATAATTTCAAAAATGGGAGATAAAATTGAGGCAAAAAGAATTGCAAAAAAGTTTGGCTTACCCGTAATTGAAGGTTCTGAAGGTGGAGTGAAGTCTTTCGATGAAGCTAAATCAATATGTAAAGATATTGGATACCCTATTTTAATTAAAGCCGCTGGTGGAGGTGGTGGAAAAGGTATGAAAATTGTAGAAGAAGAAAGTCAATTAAAAAATTTGTTTCTCATAGCTAAATCTGAAGCAAAAAAATTTTTTAATAATGATGAATTGTATATCGAAAAATATTTTAAGAATCCAAGACATATAGAAGTTCAAGTGATGTCAGGAAAAAACAAAACTGTTCACCTTGCTGAAAGAGATTGTTCAGTTCAAAGACGGCATCAAAAATTAATTGAGGAGACACCCAGTCCAATTTTAACAGATAAAATTAGAAAAGACCTTTTTGAAAAAACTGTAAAAATGGTTGAACAAATAAACTATGAAGGAGCTGGTACTGTCGAATTTATATATGAAAATGAAAAATTTTATTTTCTCGAAATGAATACAAGAGTTCAAGTTGAACATCCTGTTACAGAAGTACAAACTGGGATAGATATCGTTAAAGAACAACTTTGGATTGCTTTTACAGGTGATACTGCTTTGAAACAAAGTGATATAAATCCTAGAGGTCATACTATCGAGTGTAGAATTAATGCAGAAAATCCTGCTTTAGATTTTCAACCTAGCCCTGGAACAATAAGTGTTTGTCATCAACCTTCTGGATTTAGAACAAGGGTTGATGGTTCAATATTTCAAGGTTGCAAAATCACACCTTATTATGACAGTTTAATTGCAAAAGTTATTTGCAAAGGTAGAAATAGAACTGAAGCTATACAAAGAACTTTGAGATCGTTAGATGAATTTGTGCTTGAGGGAATAACTACAACAATTGATTTGCATAAAAAAATATTAAATCATAAAAAATTCTTAACTTCAGAATTCGATACTAATTGGCTTGGAAAAGAAAAATTTTATTAAGCACTGCTGCAATTTTTAAGCTGTAAATTATATATTGCGTGATCGAATGGAGTTAAACTTGGGTCTGATGCAAACGTCCAACCATTAAAAATAAACACTTGGTCTTCTTCATTTTTAGTCAAATCTTTTACTTGCATATAGGCAACACTATCCATCTTATTGTTTACTCTGACTTTGCCACATTTAAGAACTTTAATTTCTAATGGGCCAAAACGTTTAGCTTCATTTAAATTTACTACAAGCTCTGATGATTTTGCGGTAATTTTATCTAAGCCTATCAAAAATGCTTGGGAAGATTTTAAATTTGTATTTTCTTTTTTTTTTTTGAGATTTTGTCTCGTAGTGACATTTTCATTCACATCGTCTAAATCTTCGAAGCTTGGCTTTATTTGCTCCACATTGATTAAGGGTGTGGAAGTTATTTTTTCTTCAGCAAAAGAAAAGCAGGAAAAGTTTAATAAT
>Ga0213865_10000131_pt1 | contig 49150 bp, 36 predicted proteins | sample PICome_6_FD_160100 | JGI IMG/M metagenome (GOLD analysis project Ga0213865, IMG submission 160100) | Coastal seawater microbial communities near Pivers Island, North Carolina, United States - PICO282 | ecosystem: Environmental > Aquatic > Marine > Coastal | place: USA: North Carolina...
GATTTGGATGAGCTGGAGGAGAAAGTCAAAGAGATTGTATCTAAACGTATTTCAGAAATCAATACCTTAAAAAGCCAAGATGCATTTCGCAAGGAATTTCTAGGTAATGTAGCTCACGAACTCAAAACACCGCTGTTTACCGTTCAAGGGTATATATCAACTCTTTTAGATGGCGCATTGTCGGATGAAAAAGTCAATAAAAAATACCTTAATCGAGCCAACAAAGGGGTTGATCGACTTCTTTACATCGTCAAAGATCTGGATTTGCTCACACAGCTCGAAACGGAAACGACTGCACTTGTGAAGTCAGATTTTGATATCGTGGAGCACGTTCGAAATGTATTTGAATTGTTGGAAATTCGAGCAGCCAAGTCCAATATATCCCTTGAGTTTGATAAAGATTATCTCTTCCCAATCGAGGTACATGCAGATGAGGAACGAATCCAACAAGTCTTTACAAACTTGATTGTGAATTCCATCAAATATGGAAAGAAAAAGGGAACGACCGAAATCCGATTTGAAGATATCGATGAGGATACAATCAAAGTTCATATTGCTGACAACGGTTTGGGTATTTCTGAAGAGCATCTTCCACGCTTGTTTGAACGCTTTTATCGCGTTGATAAAAGCGGTAGCCGAAAAGAAGGGGGTACTGGCCTAGGACTCTCGATCGTCAAGCACATTGTAGAGGCCCATCAACAGGAACTGCTGGTGGAAAGTCGAGTGGATATCGGTTCTCAATTTTCTTTTACCTTAGACAAGGCAATTAAAAATGCCGATGGAATAGCCGAAATCGATGGGCAGTAAAAACAAACTGAAGCGCTTTCAAGAAAATGAGACCTTACCCAATGTGATTCAACCCACTAGGGAGTCGCTTGTCAAGGGATCATTTGTCCACAAAGGGCATTGGAAAGAATATTTTGCAAACGACAATCCAATCATTGTGGAGTTGGGTTGTGGGAAGGGCGAATATACTGTGGCTCTAGCTCGAGAAAATCCAGATTGTAACTACATCGGAATTGACATTAAAGGGGCTCGGTTTTGGAGAGGTGCAAAAACAGCACATGAAGAACAGCTTTCAAATGTGGCATTTATCCGAACACAAATTGAACTAATCGAGCAGGTCTTTGCCCATGATGAGGTCTCTGAAATTTGGTTGACGTTTCCTGACCCACAACTGAAATTCAAACGGACAAAGCATCGGCTGACAAACCCCGATTTTTTACTGAAATACCAACGAATTCTCAACTCCAAAGGGGTTGTGCATCTCAAAACCGATAGCGCTTTCCTGCATGGATATACTCTCGGGGTTTTGGACGGCATGGGCATCCGACCACAAATGGCTCATCACGACGTCTACAAATATGTACATGCTCCAACGGAGGTGGTTTCCATTCAAACCTTTTATGAGCAGCAGTATTTGGCACAGCAAATCCCAATCACTTACCTAAAATTTAGTTATGAAAAATACCTCAGATAATGCTGATTTTTTTGATCGTGTATACGATGTTGTTCGTCAAATCCCAGAAGGAAGGGTTACGAGCTATGGCGCAATCGCAGGCCATTTGGGCATGCGCCGATCGGCGCGTATGGTTGGTTGGGCAATGAATGCAGCCCATTCAAAACCTGATGTTCCAGCACATCGTGTGGTGAATCGCAACGGCTTACTTACTGGAAAACATCATTTTGGAGGACCGAGAGTGATGCAGCAGTTATTGGAGAACGAAGGGCATCAAATCGAAGATGATCAAATCACCCATTTTAAGCAAGTCTTTTGGGATCCGGCAAACCCTATGTAAGTTGCTGGCTTTGTGCTATATTTGCAATTTAGAATCATTTTAAAAAAGAAATTTTGAAAAAGCCCGCAGTCGAATCTCTGGTCAAAGCCATCACACTCCCTGGGTCTTCCCAAACCATAGGGGATGCAAACGCGCTAACCAATGTTCAACTCATCGGAAAAGAGATTGTTATCGACCTGGCTCTAGCAAGCCCAAGCTTACAGTCGCGCAAAAAAATTGAGGTCCACGTCGGATCAGTATTACAGGACAAAATTGGAGAGGATTATAGCTTTCAAGTCCATGTGACCCATCAGGCATCTCCTTCTGCGCCACAACCCAATATCATCAAAGGCAAAGCTTTAAAAGGTGTTCAAAATATCGTTGCGATAGCCTCTGGAAAAGGCGGTGTAGGGAAATCTACAGTGACAGCCAATTTGGCGGTCACCCTTTCAAATATGGGTTTTAAAGTTGGGGTATTGGATGCAGATATTTACGGACCATCTATGCCGCTGATGTTTGATGTGGCTTTCGAACGCCCTTTGTCTGTTCAGGTTGATGGCAAATCAAAGATGAAACCTGTGAGCAACTATGGTGTTCAACTCTTATCGATCGGATTTTTCACAAAGCCAGATCAAGCCGTGATATGGCGCGGACCGATGGCATCAAAAGCACTCAACCAAATGATTTTTGACGCGGACTGGGGTGAGCTTGATTTTTTATTAATTGACTTACCTCCTGGAACAGGGGATATTCACCTGAGTATTTTACAAGCACTTCCAGTGACTGGAGCTGTGGTGGTGAGTACACCACAAGCGGTAGCCCTTGCCGATGCCAAAAAAGGGGTTGCCATGTTCCAGCAAGATTCGATTCAGGTTCCTGTTTTGGGGATTGTGGAGAATATGTCCTACTTTACCCCAGAAGAATTGCCAGAGAATAAATATTACATTTTTGGAAGAGATGGCGCCAAATATCTAGCAGAAGATGTCGGGGTGCCTTTTTTAGGTGATTTGCCACTGGTGCAAAGTCTTCGTGAAGCTGGAGACGTAGGCAGACCAGCTGTGTTGCAAGGCGGTGTCACTGAAGATGCATTTACGAGCATCACACAATCACTCATTACAGAACTTGTACAACGAAACAAAAAATTACCCCCAACCGAAATTGTGAAGATCACCACCATGGCGGGATGTTCAGCAGTTTCCTAATAATTTGAGTATGGTAGAAGTCAAAGCAAAAGTAGAAAAAGCCCTAGATGAAATACGTCCCTTTCTGATAAATGATGGCGGAAACATTTCCTTGGTTGCTATTGAGGGAGATACGGTCATTGTGGAACTTGAAGGGAACTGCATTTCCTGTTCAGTCAATCAAATGACCCTGCAATTGGGTGTAGAGACAACCATTAAAAAGTACGCTCCGCAAATCAAAAAGGTAGTCAAGGTCAACTAATTTTCTGACAACTGGTTTTTGATTTTCTTTTAACAAGCTTTTTTTCATTATTAAATTTCTTTTTTTAATTAAAGAAACCAGTTGGTAATTCTAATTTATTTTAGCTCGAATAGCTATATTGCATTGCCAAAAAAACAGCACTTATGGATTTTTCAACCCTCGACTATGTCGTATTTGCGCTTTATGCGCTCATCATTTTATCAATTGGACTTTATGTATCCCGCCAAAAAAAGGGAGAGAGCAAAAGCGCCGAGGATTATTTTTTAGCAGGTAAATCATTGCCTTGGTGGGCAATTGGCGCTTCGCTTATTGCTGCCAACATCTCAGCCGAGCAGTTTATTGGGATGTCTGGATCGGGATTTGCACTTGGACTTGCCATTGCCTCCTATGAGTGGATGGCCGCCATCACGCTACTTGTGGTTGGAAAATACTTTTTGCCCATTTTTATTGAAAAAGGACTCTATACCATTCCAGAGTTTATCGAAAAACGATATAGCACCAATTTGAAAACCATACTGGCGGTATTTTGGATTGCACTCTTTGTGTTTGTCAACTTAACAACTGTACTCTTTTTGGGCGGTAAAGCCCTAGACACCATTGTAGGAAGCGGCGATGGAAGCATCTTACTCAATAGCATCATAGGACTTGGTCTGTTTGCTGCGGCTTATTCACTTTGGGGGGGACTGGCAGCTGTGGCTTGGACCGACGTGGTGCAAGTGGTGCTGCTCATCATCGGTGGATTACTGATGGCTTACTTCGCCCTGGCTAATGTAACAGACTCTGGGAGCTTTACTGATGGACTGAAATACGTCTATGAAAAAGCACCTGAACGATTTTCGATGATTCTCTCCAAAGGAGAGATTATCACCCCCAATGGAAGAGATGCTTGGTGGGACCTTCCAGGTCTAGCAGTACTCATTGGCGGTATGTGGGTCGCCAACCTCTACTACTGGGGATTTAACCAATACATCATTCAAAGAACACTGGCAGCGAAAAGCTTAAAAGAAGGACAAAAAGGGATTGTGTTTGCAGCTTTTCTAAAGCTCATTATCCCTGTGATTGTTGTACTTCCTGGTATCATTGCCTATGTGATGAACCTAGACCCTGAAACAGGCACACTGAATATGGGGCTCCTCAGCAGTGAGGGCTTTTTAGGAACTGCTGGCAATGTAGCCAATGACAACGCCGCACCTTGGCTGATAAAAAACTTTATCCCTGTGGGGCTCAAAGGTCTTATCCTAGCAGCATTAGCCGCAGCGATCGTATCCTCGCTGGCATCCATGATTAACTCCACATCCACCATATTTACCATGGATATCTACAAATCGATGTTCAACAAAAATGCCAACGACAAGCAAATGGTGAAAGTGGGTCGTTTGACAGGACTTGTAGCGCTAATCATCGCCATGCTGATTGCACCGCAGTTGGGCAGTCTGGGGCAGGTGTTCCAATTTATTCAAGAATATACAGGGGTTGTAAGCCCAGGGATTTTGGCAGTCTTCTTAATGGGACTGTTCTACAAAAAAGCCACCAACAACGCAGCGATTTGGGGTGTGATATTGTCCATACCGATTGCGATGTACTTTAAAGTCGCACCCAATGGTTGGAGCGATGCGGCTTTGTTTGTGAACTTGCCGTTTATGCACCAGATGATGCTGACTTGTATCGGAACGCTGCTCGTGATTGCAGGGATCAGCAAACTTGAAGGCAATCAAGATGATCCAAAAGGAATCGTGCTGAGCAAACAGCTTTTTGCCACAGACAAAACCTTCAATGTAGGTGCTTTTGGTGTGTTGTTGATCACAGTGCTATTGTATGCCTTGTTCTGGTAAGTGTATCCCTTAGAATTCTAACCGTAAGCCAATAAATGAGTTTTAGAGTCTTTTATAAGCTCATTCTTTTTGTTTCTTCGCTTTCTCGAATTCCCTTAACTTTTACATTATTATCGCCAAATCGATAGGCAAGAGACAATTTTACTTGAGGTGGTCTGAAACTCCAATTCATTTGTTGCCTGTAGTTGTCCTCAGGGTTTTCAGTTAGAAACTGCCAATCTTGTGTGTCTAATATATTTTCGGCCTGTAAGGAGAGGGTATAAGATTTGAATTTCTTTTGTATACCTAGATTTAATGATCCGTTTGGATCTAGTGTGCTAATACCAAAAAATGATTTAGAATTATAATAACCCCAAACCTGTATTGAAAGGTCTTCGTTTAAGTTGATGGTGTTATTGATATTCAATCTGTAGTTTAAGGTCTGTAAGTCATATGCACCCAAATCGTTGTCATTTTGGATATCTATATGGGAAACTGTAGTGAACAACCTTAAATTCCAATCTGGAATTGGAAAAAACGAATAACTCAAAATAGCAGTCATCGTTTTTTGCTTGTCAATATTTTGTGGTGTAATAGTTATGAATCCTGTTTGTTCATTCACTTTCGGCTGAAAACGAGCAATCAAGTCAGTTTCATCAGCATATTGTAAGTTAAGATTAATGGATTTAAATCGATAATCCACCTGAATATTATTTGTATATGATGGTTTTAGCCCAACGTTTCCTTGAAAAGCTTGATCCAGATCTACAAAAAATAAAAAAGGAGCCATATCCGTGAAAGCTGGACGGTTAATCCTACGGTTCACAGAAAGATTTATATTGTTAAAGTCGTTGATTTTATAAGATAAAAATAACGACGGAAAGAAATCTTTATAGGTTCTGTCTACTAAATTTTCTTGTGTTAAATTTGAAAAAATTTTAGAAGTAGCATATTCAAATCTTAATCCTGCTTGAACCTTAATATTCTCGCTTAGATCGCTTTGTACTTGTGAATAAATGGCAGAGATATTCTCATCCAATTGGCTGTCTGTTGAAAAGGATTCGTTTGCAACAGAATTTTCAAAAAAGTTCGTTTTATTTTGATATGAGTTTATAATATGTTTAACTCCTGAATTGAAGGTAATCTTTTCGTCCCAATTAGTTTCAAGATCAATGCTGTTTGCGAATATCTCAAAAGGGGAGTTTTTTGTCGTTTGTAGATTTAGTTTCTCTGTCCCTGTAGGCTCATTAATGGATATTGAATAATAAACTGGCTGGTTATTTGAATATTGTAGATAATCACTAATAAAATCAATTTTTGTTTCTTTAAATCGATATGATGCACTAACACCCATTTGAGCATTTTTCCAATAGTTATCCTCAGTAGTATAATAATCATCATCAAAATTCACTTCATCTAATTCAGAGAGATATTTTTCTTCTATCATTTTATATGAATTTTCATATCCTGAAACGGTTAGAGCTAGAGTGAGTTTTTCGGAAAGCTCATAATCGTATCCAAATCTTATGTTTTGTACTACTCTACTATTATCTCGTTTGGCTTCTAGATATGTTTCGGAAGGGACACCATTGATCTCCATGTTTCGGGTCATATCAAAGGCTATGGGCAATTTGCTGTTAGTAATAGAATAGTTAAATGCGAGATTAGACTTTTTACTGTTGACATTAAAACTCAAGTTAACGTCTTCGCTTGTTTTGCCTTTTGCTGTGCCCAAAGAGGAGGCAATATTACCATTGTAACCATCATCTGCACTTTTCTTTAATTCTATATTGATAAAACCTGCATTGCCCTCAGCATCAAATTTTGAAGGGGGCGTTGTTATGAGCTCGATTGAAGTTGCATTTTCTGAACGTAATCCATTTAGATATTGTACAATTGCACTGGCTGGCATGTAGCTCATTTTTCCATTAATCATGACATTAACTCCAGTTTTCCCCAGCATTGTAATCGATTCATTTTGACGATCTACAATAATACCAGGTGTTCGCTCCAAAACATCTAAAATAGATGACCCAGAGGCAGAAGCATCATCTTCTAAATTAATTATGGCTCTGTCTATTTTTCGTATAAATGGAATTTTTTTTGCGGTTACCTTTACGTCATCAAGTGCATATGCGGCCTCAAATAGAATTATGCCGCCAATATTAATGGTGTTATTATCAAGTTCCAAGTCTGAAATCACCATTGGCTCAAAACCCATACTAATAATTTGTATTTGCGCAACTCCGGTTTGGTTTGTTTCAAGTGTAAACATTCCATTTTCATCTGTTAATGTTCGATCTGATGATGATTGTTCATCTGAAAGGATTAATATAATATCTGCATAAGGAACAGCCAATTTACTTTCATCATAAACCGTTCCAGTGATGAGTGATTGAGCAGAAATAAAACAACATGATAATTGAAATAAATAAATAATAAATCTCATATAAAAAATTAAAAGAAGTTTGTATATAAAACACCAGCTATGGATCCACCTAATAAAGGAGCGAGTATGGGAATCCAAGCATAAGACCAATCTGGCTTTGCTTTTTTACCTCTCAGCAAGGTGTATATGATCCGAGGCCCCATATCTCTAGCAGGATTAATCGCATAACCCGTTGTCCCACCCAAAGCCATACCAATCAGCCAAACAAGTACACCAACAGGAAAAGCGTCCATCGAGCCAATTCCGTACTGCACCTGTTCTACACCATCAATCTCCAAAAAAGGGCTTGCTATAAAAAATATTAGAAAAACAAGCATGAACGTACCAACACTCTCACTGATAAAATTATTCATCGTGTTTCTTATGGCAGGACCCGTAGAAAAGCAACCCTTTATGGTTCCCTCGTCCTCAGTGGAGTCGATATGATCTTTATAAAAAAGATATGCCATAACAGCACCAGCCATGGCACCTAAAAATTGAGCTAGAATATAGGCGGGTACTTGCGACCATGCAAACTTATTGGCAGCGGCTAAGCCGACTGTTACCGCGGGATTGAGGTGAGCACCGCTGTACTCTCCCGAAACGATAACCCCAAAAAATACCGCAAACCCCCATGCGGTTGTGATTAAAATCCATTTTCCTGTTGCACTTGATCCAGATGCAAGGGTGTGTTGTAATGAGACATTGGCAACGACGCCAATCCCTAAAAAGAGAAGAACAAAAGTCCCTAAAAACTCCGATAAAAAAGGTGTCATATGTTTTGATTTAGTTCATTAAATATTTTTCAGCAGCCTGCTTAAACTCTCGCAACTCCTTGTCAATCCAATGTTGGTTATGTCCGAGCTCTTTTGCCATGATTTTTGCCACTACAGGGGCGACTTCAATCGCTTCTTTAGCATCTTGAAGAAGGCATCGACTACGTCTAGCCAATATATCTTCTAATCGAATTGCCATTTCCTCTCGGATTCCCCATAAAATTTGATTTGCTGAAAGATAAAAATTCTTTCCCAATGAGCTATTACCGGTAGATGAATCTATTGTTAATATTTCTTTAGAGAAGCAACCATATATGTGTAATGGATTTTCATTTGTGATCGATGAGTCAAAGCCATCAAGTTTGATTTCCGTTGTTTTACTCCGATGATTTTCAATTCCCCCAACCGATTGCACAACATCAATTGCGTCTTCTGCCATTTTCCGATAAGTTGTCCACTTCCCTCCTGTTATCGAAACCAAACCGGATTGACTAACGACAATAGAGTGGTTTCTTGAAATGTCTTTTGTTTTGTCATTTTTTCTTGCAACTAAAGGTCTTAATCCGCTAAACACACTCAAAATATCTTTCCGTGTAGGCTGCTTTTTCAGGTATTCACCAATGGTTTTTAAAATATAGTCGATTTCCTCAGAGAATGGGGTGGGGTTGTTATCAATGGAATCGACTAAATAATCTGTCGTTCCGACCAAAAGCTTATCGTGCCAAGGAATGGAAAACAGCACACGACCATCAGATGTTTTTGGTACGAGAACAGCATGGTTTCCAAGCATAAAATTCCGATCTAAAACGATATGTGTACCCTGGCTAGGTACGATATTACTTTTGATATCGGGCTGATCCATTTGCCGAATATGGTTCGAAAAAACACCAGTTGCATTCAAAACGACCTTAGCATCGATTTGATATTCTCTCCCACTGATGTTGTCTTTGGCAAGAACACCACAGACTTCCCCATTTTTCTTAACGAGCGAACTGACAGAACAATAGTTGATTACAGTTGCTCCGCAAGCGACAGCCGAGCGAGCAAGACTAATGGCAAGTCGCGCATCATTAAATTGAGCATCCCAGTACGCAATACCTCCCACTAGATGATCATCCTTGAGATTCGGCAAAAGTGTTTGTGTTTTTTTCCGACTTAATAAAGTGGTAGACTCAATACGTTTTTTACCAGCCAACAAATCATAACAAATCAATCCGATCCCATAAAATAGCAGGTTCCACCACGAATATACAGGAATGATAAAGCTCATTTTGTGCACCAAATGCGGTGCATTATTTAAAAGAATACCTCTCTCTTTGAGGGCTTGGAAAACTAGCCGTAGACTACCCTGCTTCAAGTACCTCACACCTCCATGAATGAGTTTGGTACTTTTTGACGAAGTCCCTTGTGCAAAATCGCTTTTCTCAAGGAGTAGGGTTTTGTGTCCTCGGCTGGCTCCATCAAGTGCAGCCCCCAAGCCCGTAGCGCCACCACCGATGATAACAATGTCCCATGGCTCTTTAGCAGTTTCGATTGCTTTGATTTGATCGACTCTAACCATCTTTATTGAGGACAACCTGAATTCTTTGATTCCAAAGTGTAATCATTTGATTTGTGGAGGCTCTGTCTTGATCGGGATTGAATTGGGCATTTTCCTTCCATAAAGTTTGAATTTCTTCTCGACTTTTCCAAAATCCTACTGCTAAACCAGCAAAAAAAGCAGCTCCTAATGCGGTGGTTTCAGTGACTTCAGGGCGAACAACTTTTGTATTTAATACATTGGCTTGAATTTGGAGTAAAAGGTTGTTTTGAGATGCGCCACCATCCACTTTGAGAATCGAAAAATTTGTGTTCGCATCTTTTTGCATGGCATTGACCAGTTCATATGATCGTAAAGCAATCGCTTCCAAGGCTGCTCTAGCAATGTGCCCCTTTTTAGTCCCTCTTGTGATTCCGAGTATTCCACCAGTTGCACTTGGCTCCCAATAGGGGGCTCCCAAGCCCGTTAGGGATGGCAAAAAAGTAATTCCACCATTATCCGAAACGGTATTCGCAAGCGTTTCGATCTGGGAAGATTCAGTAACCATGTTCAATTCATCTCGCAACCATTGAATCAAAGCACCAGCGATAAACACACTTCCTTCAATTGCATAGGTGGTCTCACCACCAATTTGATATCCAATCGTTGTTAGCATTTTATTTTTTGACACAATGGCTTTACCACCTGTGTTCATGATGCAAAAACAGCCCGTGCCATAGGTGTTTTTAACATCACCAGACTCCCAGCACAACTGTCCAAAAAGTGCGGCTTGTTGGTCACCAGCAATTCCAGAAATTGTTAATTTTTTGCCGAGGCTTTTCACACTCGTTTCTCCAACAACTTCCGAACAGCTGACGACCCTTGGTAAAATTGCTTTTGGAATATCCAGAATTTCTAGAAGCTCATCATCCCAATCGAGAGTATGGATATTAAACAGTAGGGTTCTACTTGCATTTGTAACATCTGTAACATGCGTTTTGCCATCAGTCAACTTCCATATCAACCAACTATCGACCGTTCCAAAAGCAAGCTTTCCTTCTGTGGCTTGTTTTTTCAATTCAGGATCTTGGTCAAGCATCCATTTGATTTTTGTTCCTGAGAAATAAGGATCCAAGACCAGACCAGTTTTCGCAGTAAAAGTCGCCTCGTGTTTTTGTTTCAACTCGGCACAAATCGAGGCGGTTCGGCGATCCTGCCAAACAATGGCGTTACCTACTGGCTCCCCAGTTTCTTTGTTCCAAATGATGGTTGTTTCCCGCTGGTTTGTTATGCCAATTGCTGCAATTTCTACGTCTTGCACATCAGTATGCTTAATCAGATCTAGGATTGCTTTTTTTTGAGATTCCCAAATTTCATTTGCATCGTGTTCAACCCATCCGTTTTGCGGAAAAAATTGGGTAAACTCATTTTGAGCAACACCGATTTGATGCCCTTTTTTATCAAACAAAATTGCACGTGAGCTCGTAGTCCCTGCGTCTATAGCGATGATGTATTTCATGTTCTCCTTTCTTTACAATGTGAATGACTTCGAAAGTCTTATAACGTGAATTTATTTAATTTTTTTGATAATAGCACCGAATCCACCTCCAGAAGCTAGATATACTTTAAGGGTGTCTTTTTGCTTAATAATTTTGTTTTCTATTTCAATTGCATAAGGGTTGGTATTCCAATGTGCATCTTTACTGTCTCTGTATATCGTCATGGTATAGGACTTGTTTTTGTCAAGGAAACTCAAATCGATTTCTAGATCTTTAGGATTTTCATCATTGACCGCACCCAAATACCAATTTTCGTTTTCTTTTGGAGTTTTTGCCCAAACTACATAATCACCAACCTCACCTTGTAATGGAATGCTTTGTTCCCAATCAACAGCTACATCCTTTATAAACTGTAGCCAGTCTAAGTGTTGTTCATAATTTTCTGGGAGATCACATGCCATTTGAATAGGAGAGGGTATAACTACATATTGCCCCAGTTGCTGAGCAATTGTTGATCGTGCTTTATTATCACTGTTAGGACCCAATTTTGTTTCAAGTTTAACCAAACCGGGGGTATAATCCATTGGGCCACTCAAAAAACGAGTAAAAGCCATTGTGGCTAGGTGGTCAACAGAATTTCCTCCTTCAATACTCCAGGCGTTAAATTCTTGTCCTCTAGCTCCTTCGCGAGTGATCCAATTTGGCCATGTACGTTCAAGCCCCGTACCCTTTATCGGTTCATGTGTATTGACAGCGACCTGATAATTTGCTGCTTTTTGAACAGCGTTGTTGTAATGATTGACCATCCATTGCCCATGGTGATACTCTCCTTTTGGAATTAATGGACCAACATACCCTGATTTAACAACATGAATGTCTAGTGATTGCATTAGAGCATAAGCTTTATCCATTTGCTTATCATATGTTCGAGGAGCGGCTGATGTCTCATGATGCATAACTAGACTTACTCCCTTGCTTTTTGCATATTCTTGTAGCATTTCAATGTCATAATCGGGATAAGATGTCACAAAATCAAAAACACCTTCCCGATCCTCAAATCCAATCCAATATTCCCAACCAGTATTCCACCCTTCAACCAAAACACCATCAAATCCATGTTTTGCTGCAAAATCGATATATTTTTTTGTGTTTTTATTTGTTGCACCGTGCTGGCCATGAGCATTTCCACTATCTGTCCAGGTGCCCATATCTTGTGTCATTCCATAATCCCAAGTACTCTTTCCCATATGCATTTCCCACCAAATACCGATGTATTTATGAGGGGTGAACCAATCACGGATGTCCCCAAGTTCGTTGGGCTCATTAAGATCATACATTAGGTTTGAACTTAATAAATCGGTTGCTTTTTTTCCAATAATACCCATTCTCCATGGGGTTTTAAAAGGGGTTGGGATCGTAGCTTTATTGCCATCTGCTCGACCAGTTAAAGAGCTGACAAAGGAAGTCTCTCCAGTCTTTTTTAATGTCATTCCACTATAATTTACTAATGCAGCTTCATGTAAACTCAGGTGGGTGCCATCATCAAAAATAAATGTTACTGGGGTAGCCACACTATTTTCAACAATATGAGTTTGTGCCAAATTCGGGTGATTTGCTTTACTGAAGGCATTGATTTCACTTGTTCTTGTTTTGTTGTAGAGGTGCTCGTAGATTTCCCAATCTCCAGGAATCCAATATGACATCGGATCTTCGTCAAAATTAAATTCACTGTGCTCATTTGATACAATCAACTCCTTTTCTTTTTGTTTAGGTATCACATATCGAAAAGCGAATCCGTCATCTGCTGCCCTAAAAATAACATCAATCAGACGACCGCTTTCAATATGCTTGAGATGTAGTGATAGTTGGTTGTGTTTTGAAGAAATAAACTGATTTAAACCCCACTGCATTTCATAATTTTGAATAATGGTTTCCTTTTTTGATGATATGATTTCGAATCCGTTCATCATGTCATCTGCGTTTGCAAATTCAAAACCCAGTTTAGAGGGTTTAATATAACTCTTGCCATCGAACAAAACTGAATAAAGCAGTTGTCCATTTTCATCGGTGTAAGTACTGATTTGTAATTCACCATTTGGGCTAGATAGTGTATGATCTGAACCACATGATGAGCAAATTAGTGAAATGAATATAAAATAAGTGAGTAATTTATTCATTAGAATTAGTTTTTAGTGATTTGAATAGCAAATCCACCACCCGAAGCAGTAAAGATTTTTAATTTAGTCTCAGAACTGATTTGCTGTTCCTCAATTCGATAAGCTTGTGGATTGGTTTTGTAGTGTGCATCGTCATTATCAACATACAAAGTAGCTGTATACGACTTTCCTTTTTCCAAAAAATGACAATCCACAGACGCTTCTCTTGGATTTGCTCCATTACTATTACCAACATACCAGTTGCTTCCATCCTTTTCTTGCCTTGCAATTGTTACATATTCACCGGGTTCGGCTTCTAAATACACGGATTGTTCCCAATCTATTGGAACATCTTTGATAAATTGAAAGGCATCCATAAACCGCTTATAGTTTTCGATTATATCTGCTGCCATTTGAAGAGGAGAATACATCACTACATAAAGCCCCAGTTGGTTTGCTAGGGTTGTGTTTACGTGTGAGTTGTTATTCGGATTTAATTTGCTAATGTCCATTTCGAAAACACCAGGTGTATAGTCCATAGGACCTCCAATCTGACGAGTAAATGGTAATATGGTTGTGTGATTAACGTTATTTCCGCCGAAAGCTTGAAATTCTGTTCCTCTTGCAGACTCATTTGCGACTAAGTTTGGATAGGTTCGATTTACACCAGTTGGTCGAGACGCCTCATGGGCATTGACCATAATTCTATAGTCGGCAGCTTTTTGAACTGCATATAAAAAGTGGTTGTTTGTAAATTGACTGTAATGGTGGTATCCTAATGGTAAGATGTCCCCAACGTAGCCACTTTTTACGGCATGATACCCATATTTGTTCATAAAAGCATATGCTTTATCCATATGTCTTTCATAATTTCGAGTTGACCCTGAAGTCTCGTGATGCATGATTAATTCTACTTGTTTTTCACGAGCATATGAATTGACTTCTTCGACATCAAAGTCAGGATATGGAGTTAAAAAATCAAATACATAATCTTTTCGTTTATCAAACCAATCTTCCCAACCGACATTCCATCCTTCGACAAGAACGGCATCAAATCCGTGTTCAGAGGCAAAATCAATGTATTCTTTAACGTGAGCTGTTGTTGCTCCATGTCTGTTATTTGGTTTTGTTTTGGTGTAGTCAGTTTTTCCAATCTGAACACTACTCAACTGATCTGTGTAGTTCCATGAGGACATTCCAGTTATCATTTCCCACCAAACACCGATATACTTAATGGGTCGAATCCAGCTTGTGTCTTCTATAACATTAGGTTCGTTTAGGTTATAGGTGATTCTTGACGCTAGAATATCTCTTGGATCATTGCTGACAATAATAGTTCTCCAAGGCGTTGGTCTTGGACTCGTCATGAATGCCTTGTTTCCTAAAGGATCTGGGGTGAGATGAGTAGAAAAGGTAAACGTACCTTCTTTTAACTCTAGGTGCATTGTTGGAAAATCTACACACGCAGCCTCGTGAATATTGATGTATAAACCGTCTTCGGTTTTCATTTGTAAGGCTGTTTGTACCCCAGTTTCAGAAAATGTTTGTTGTGAGACATTGTATGTTGCAGCTTTTTTAAATAAGCTTTTAATTTCAGATAGCTTACTTGTCGTGTAGTTATACTCTTGCGTTCTGTAGTCACCAGGAATCCAATGAGCAATGTGATCACCGGCCATTGCAAATTCAGTAATTTCATCAATGATAACGAAATTACCAAGATCAGATTGTTCAGGAAATTCATAACGAAAACCCAAGCCATAGTTAAAAAGTCGAAATCGTATATCTAAAAGTCTTTTTGTAGATACTTGCTCTAGCTTAATAAGCAGTTCGTTATGTTGATTATTGATATACCTCTCTTCACCCCATACAGTCTCCCATTGTTCATTTATCGAATGAGTCTCTTGTGAGACTATCTTAAAGTCATCGACGAGTGAGCTGCCATCTTTAAGACGAAAACCTAAATGACTTGCTTTAACCACAACATTATTAGAAAATTGTAATGAGTAGGTTGGCTTTCCTGAAACCAATTCAAAATGGAGTTCTAATAATTTATCGGGTGATAAAAGAGTGGATTGCCCAATGAATTCCAATGGTGTGAGTAACATAATTAGAAAATATAAAATTGATAATTTTTGTTTTTTTGATTTCAAGTTTAATGGGTTTTAATTGGAAACGAATTTGTAATTAATGTTTGGGTCTTATCAATTATCCAATTGGCTTGATGATAAAACTCTTTTATAATCTTGTGTTCTATGTCAAGAATTTTAGGACTAATTTCTTGATCAATGCTGTCGCGATTACGAGAGTTTCGGTTTTTCAAGGTTTCCTTATAATTTTTGTTTAAAAAGACTTTCATGTCTTCGTCAGTTGCAATTGAAAAGACGTAAGTTCCTTCGACAATAACAAAATCAAAGCCATCGACTTCGACATTACATTCATCAAACCTGTCAAAAATTCTGTTGAGTTGGGGGACTTTAATTTCCGATTTGTTTTTTTGAGTAAATGTGTTAAGATGTTCTTTCATAAGTTCTAAATTGATCTCATTAATTCCTACCCAACTTAAATCATTTATTCTCTTACTATGGTTTTGGTTGGGTGGAAGATGAAAGTAGTTATCTTGACTCATCACATAACTCCTTTTACCAGCTAGTTGTAAGAGGCTAGATATCTCGTGAGCTAAAGTTGTTTTCCCCGAACCAGATTCCCCTGAAATAAAAAGAACACAGGGTGTATTTTCACATTTACTGATTTTATCTACTATTTGTTGTGCACTGTCTCCAGTATTAACATGATCTACCAAATCGGTCTGACGTCCAAACAGTTGACAAAGACTTTTTTCAGATGTTTGACTCAACAAATGTCCTGCAGCAGAGAAGCAAAGATTTTTTGTTCCACAAGACTCGTAATTGTTCGCGTTTATATATTCACTAAAATTTTTAAAATAAGGAAATTTGCCTCTGAGTTGATGGAAATCAGCATCTAATTTTTCATACAAAGTTGATTCCCTTTTTGTTAAAGATAAGCATGCCAGTGTCCATCCATTTACCATTGGCCATATTCCACCATTGTGAAAATGTCCGGCTTTGTTTTTGAATGAATAGGCGTAATTTGATAAAAGCTGTTGATATTCCTTGTCATCTTTAGTGATGATGGGATGAAAACTTGGCAAGCCAATGTGTCCTTGGGATGCTTTATTAAGCAAATATTCCAGTCGCTCTTCGGTTTCTACGGTACCAATTCCGAGTCCAATTGCCAACGAGTAAGCAAGGCTATCAATTCTTTTGTTGATTCCACCAGGATTGAATGAACTCATTATTCGGTGTACCCCCCACAGTGTTGAAAGCTCCTGATCTTGAATTTCGGTGAATAATGTTTGCTTACATTGACCTTCACCGAAAAAATGATAACCTATCGCATCTTTAATTGCATTACTTTTTACAGTAAATAAATCACTTTCATAAAACCCTCCTACTTTTTTAAATGCCCAATAGCGAAGAATTTGGTTGAGCAAAACATAGCCCTCCATGGGGTATTCGTCTGCCCAATTTGAGCTTGTAGGACAATACATTAATTCTTTTCCATTAAACTCCCAAGAGGTTGTTATTTTTAATTGTTTGTCAGCAAGTTTCTTCAACGGATCTTTCAAAGACAAGTCTCCGCTCATTTCCATATAGTAAATGCCTCCAATCAGAAGCCAAAATACATTATCGACACGTCCAACGGGTCCACCATAACTTACAATTGGGCTGCTGCCATCTTCGCAAAAAGAAATGTTGGATGGCACCCATCCATCGTGATGAATTTGTGAGATGATATTTGTAATACTTTTTTTAACGACGGGGTATAATGATTTTTTTTCATGACACAATACAGCTATTGACGTTATCATAGCATCCCTAGTCCATATTCGATTGTAATTATCGTTATCATCTAAACTGGCAACAAATCCGTTTGGTGAAGCAGCTTTTTCAATAAGTGATAGGCTTAATTGAATCGGATTATTTTGGGTGTTAACTTTCATTTTTGATCAATTCTTAAAGAAGATAACCCACCTAAAATAAGAAAAACGCCACCCAATAAAACTACGTTTATGGGGTTTCCTCCCAACAAATCATAAACACCAAACTGGATAGTAATGATCTGTATAATCATTGGAATGACAATAAACATATTAAAAATACCCATATAAACCCCCATTTTATTTTTTGGGATTGAGCTCGCAACAATTTGATATGGCATTGACATCATGGATGCCCAGGTTATTCCTAATGCAATCGCATATAGATATATCTGCGAAATGATAATTCTCCCACTTCCAAAAGGGTTTGTTATCGATAAAATCTCGACTTGATCACTTAAACTAGGAATACTCAAAAGCCCAATTCCACCGATGACAAGACTGATACAGTGTAGAACTTTTGCTCTCAGATAACGCGCAATAGGTATCATAGCAAAAGCAACAAAAACACAAACAATATTATATGTCCCGTTTAGGTTTCCAGTCAGTAGCTGGGCTTGTGCAAAATATGGAGATGCTTGATCAGTAGTATTGTAGAGAGATAGAGATAAACATGAAGTGAGGTATTGCCAATAACAAAACATTGCATACCACGAAAAAAACATGACAGGTATAAGTTGTTTCATAGGGGTTGGCATTTCAAATAATGCACTCACGATATCATTCCATGTACGCTGAACAATTTTACCTTCACTTTTTTGTGCTTTCAATTGCTTTTCTTCATCTTCACTTGGGGGTATTTCAGAAGTGGTAAGAACTGTAATTAAAATCGTGACTAGTGATGCTGCTGCTCCAACAAAAAAAGCATAGTAGGTCACAAGAGGAATTCCATTTGCTAACTTATCATTCATTGTTAAAAAACCAAGCATCACTAGAATAGCAGGAGTAAAGTTAGCAAGGGTGATTCCCAGTCCTGTAAAAAAACTTTGTATAAGAAAACCAAATGAATACTGCTTTTCAGGAAGCTTATCTGAGACAAAAGCTCGATATGGTTCTAAGGCGATATTGTTTGCGGCATCTAGAATCCAGAGTAATCCAGCTGCCATCCATATCGTTGAGGAAAAGGGCATGAGAACAAGGGAGATGCTTGCAACAATAGCTCCAATTAAAAAAAATGGTTTTCGCCGACCCCACTTTGGACTCCAAGTGCCATCGCTGATTGCCCCTATAATTGGCTGAACAATAAGTCCTGTTACTGGTCCAGCTAGCCAAAGAATTGGCAGTTCTGACTCCTCTGCCCCTAAGTATTTATAAATGGGGCTCATATTACTTTGTTGCAAACCAAAACTAAATTGGATTCCAAAAAATCCAATATTCATGTTGATTATTTGCCAAAAATTCAATGATTTTTTCATAATAATATCATAATAAACAAACTAATATTATTATACTGGATAATTTGTTTTCTAAAGCAGTTTAAATACAAACTAAAACGATTTAGAAAACGAATTTTTTAGTCAAGTTCTTCTGCTCTTGACAATACTGATCAGAAGATTTCAGTAGATATGGATGTGGCAATAAAATCACCTACTTTTTCTCCTTGAACTACACCTTGATCAATCGCCATTCGATAATGGATACCTCCGTAAAGTCTAGAGATTGCTGCTTCATCAGCAGCATGGTGGAAGGAATCAAAATTTCTAACAGGAAGGCCATAGGGAATTTCAGTGGTATCCTCAAAAGAAAACTGATCACCAAACCTTTTTGTTAATACAACTGCTGAAGCCTTTGAAATTACCGAATGCCCACTAGTGTATTCAGGGAATGGGGGTGTTTGAAGAATAGGTAACCAGTCCTCATCGTAATATTTATTGATGAGTGTTTCAGGTCTAACAACCAAAGTTTTCCATTTTTCATCCCAACAGCTAATAAAAGCATCGAACAAGGCAATACTTACTTCAGTAAAAGCAGAGACTGTTTGTTCAAAGCTGCTATTTGTAGTTTCTGTTGCTATTGCGGTAATACCAACCCAATGTCCACCTGGTGTAATTTTTTTAGTTGCAAACATAGCATGTCCTCTATGGTAAGTTACATAGGGATTACAGTCCCAAAAGCTAGCAATTTCAATTTGCTCATCTGTTAGAGTTTTTCCAATTTCATAAACCTCTTGTAATTGATTTTGAAAAGGACTCCCTTTTGTCAAATTAAAGCTCAATGGGGGCTCAGGGCTAAATTGTGAGGCACTTTTGATAACCATTGGCCTGATTTGATTCCAGTTAGGTTCAATACCATCCATATAATCTGGTGGGGTAGGCTTCCAAAAATGATCTTCTTCCAAAACAGTATATTTAGGGTACGTTCTGGTTTGGTGATAATTATCTTTTTTTGACCAACTTAATATATGTTCTGCCATTTGCTGGGCATATCGCATGGATTTCTTCCTTACACTTCTTGAAATTGAAAATTTAGAAATTTCCTCATCAAAACTTTTCTGAAATTTTTCCATTTTATCTTCAGAAAAAATCATGCTCTTCCCGACAATATTAAACGCATAGATAGCCGATAAATATGGATTTACTCCATCAGGAATTAGAGGACTAACTGCCAGCCCATTCAGCTGATCTGCCAAAGAATTAAACTTGTCAGGAAACGCTTGTGCAATGACTTCATAAGCCGCAATATTTGGATAGACATAAACTCTTGAGGCTACTGGGGGTGAAAAAATATCATATACAGCAATGTCAGTAAGATTTTGAACGGCGTTTCGATATAGGTTCGCATCTTCCAAGGCAATATGATTGGTGTTTTCGTTTCCACATGAGGTCAAAGTCAAAATGACAAAAAATACAAGATAAATTGAAAAATAACGATTTGGTAAAGTTTTCATTTCTAAAAAATTAATAAAAATATATTTTTGATAGCCATTCTGTATCATTTTTTCCTGAGAAAGGGCTGTCTATAAACTCTTCTACGATAGGATATTTAATTTGCTTATTTTCATGCTTCAATGAATCATATAGCTTGGCCCAAAATTGTGGGGTCTCTGCAAAGTTACCATAAAAATCTATAGCTTTTGTTCCAATATTTGGTTGGTGCTTAACATAATACTCCTCTGAGATAGTTCCTAATTCCTCTTTATCGTTTATAGGGAAACAAAATTCATAGGAAAACCTTTGATCTGCAAAGTTGATGGAGTTAATATATAAACGTGGAAATTTGTTTTCGACATTTTTTGCGAAAAAAGCCAATCTATCAACATGTTGATTCATTAATCTTGGCTTTTCATTAATTGCAGACTCCAAGTTCACACATAAACAATCTGATTCACTTATTTGTTCATGCTTGGGAGATGACCATCTAAACGATTTTAGATTATCATTCATTTCTTTATGCATCAACTTTATTTTTTCAAAGGCTGCATCAAACAAATTTGAACGAAAGGTCAAAATCTTTAATTTTTCCTTCCATTGTTCATTCGTAAAAATTACTTTGATTCGAACATAAGAAATTTCCCCATCATAATCGATTTCCCAAAGAAGATTCGCATATTCCTCATTTTCATTCTTTAACAATTGTGTTATAAATAGTGTTCCAGCTTCTTCTTTTTCATCAATCATACTTTGGTGAATGAAACCGTATATTGAAAATGGGGTGAGCTCGCTTTTAAACTTAATTAAGTAGGCGTGAGGTAGGTAAAACATATAAAAGGAAAAACAAGTTAAAACCGCAATTCCTAGAAAAATAAATAATCGTTTAATTTTCGATTTCATTTTGATTTTTTAGTAAGTGTAAAACTTAATGTTTTGATTTGCAACCCCAACGATTAATTTATTTTCTCCATCAATCTCTATGGTTTCTAAAGCTGTTACATCCTTATGAATAAGATCTATTCCAAGTTCATGTAAGATTTCGTATTCATTTAAGGAAGTCAAAAGAAAATGTTTTTGTGAGCTCCATAGACCCTGATAAGGAGGTAAATCTGATTTATAACCTGTTATAATCAGGTGTTCACTGTTGTTGATTGTCAAAGACTTCATTTTGGTTATCGGCCCCCATTGAAACTCTGTTTTTAAAGGGTAAAAGGCATAACTGCCTCCAATCATTTTGAAATACCCGCTTTGCAACTCGTCGACCACATATTGATCAGAACTTGATAGTAATGATGATCCGAAAATTTCTTCAATCGTTTTTCCTGCAAAGTCAGCATAGGAGTTAAATTTTTTTCGAATCAGCTCAGGCATCTGACCTTGTATTTTATCTTTGGAATCAATCGTGTAATAGTCTCCATTTTTGGCAATTGCAACAATGCTTTCTGTCTGTCCATTGGAATCAAAATCATTAACATACATTTTCAACGGATATGATTTTGAAGCTGAAAATTTTGTATTAAGACCAACATTCCCAACAATAATTTCTTTTGTACCGTCCTTGTCAATATCAAATAATTCTATGGATTGCCAAAGGCCTAAAGGCTTATCAGAAAAAAGTTTGTCCGTACGATCAATAAAGTTTCCATTGTCATTTTGAAATATTTTTATGTTAGACCACTCTGAAACAATGAATAGATCTTCGTCGTTGTCATTGTCAAAATCGTATAGTATAGCATCGGTCACCATACCAACTTTTGATAAGGGATGATTATCTTCTGTAGAAAGTTTTCCATTATCATTCATTAAGAAAAATGATTCTGGCATCTTACCAAACGATTTTGTTATTGATCTTGAACCCACAAAGTAGTCCTGATCACCATCACCATCAAAATCACTGGCAACAATAACAGATCCATTGTGATAATAATCAGGGAGTACTTCTTGGCTTAAAGTGAAATTTCCATTACCATTGTTAATGTACACCCTATCTTTATTATACTTTGATTTATCATGATATTCACCCCCTCCAGAAACAACAAATAAATCTAAGTCGCCGTCTTGATCAACATCAGTAAAAATTGCGTCTGTGTCTTCATGTCTTTTGTCATTTTCAAAAGCATCGCTTATTTTTAAATATGAATTGTCATTGGAACTCAAGTACAAAACCGATGTGTATCCTTTTGTACCTCCAAAAAACAAATCATCATTTCCATCGTTATTCACATCAGAAATTGCAATTGGGGTTCCTTCTTGTGTCACGCCATAAGGCATTAATTTTTCCCGATTAAATTCTGGAAAACTTTTTTCAGTGTTAAAATGATTGATTTGTTCAATATGTTCCTCGGCAAATAGATATTTCTTTACATTGAGTTGCTCGACAGTCGGTTGGGTTGCATTTTTGTAGTCAAAAACCAATTGGTTTTGGGTATTGAAATCGTATAGTCGCTCCTCTTTATTGTCTGGCCACACAACGATAATTGAATCGACTTTATTTTTTCCTAGACCGATGTGAATGTTGTAGGGAAAACTTGATAAAAAACCTCGAGTCGTTTGTAATTGCTCATAAAATACTTTTCCATCTGCATATGCAAATACTTTTGTTCCAAGTCCAAATCTGTTTTGGGGGCTTCCGTTAAATTTAATTTTCAAAGAATTATTGATGTTTCCTTTATTTTTTAGAACAGTTGCTGTTGTATTAAAATTATTGTATACCAAATCGAGATCTCCATCATTGTCTAAATCGGCAGCAACCAAACCATTGCTCAGACCAGCTTGTTGTTGAACCCAAGTGTGACTTACATCCTCAAATCGAAGATTTGAATTGCCTTTAAAATAGTAATTCTCAACATCGCCTTTTGGCATTTTTTCAAGTGCCAAATTATCTACAAGACGCGTATTGTTGATTTTGGTTCTAATTTGTTCGGATGATACATATTTGATGTAGTCTGCATCATTGGGTCTTCTATAAATTCCATTTGATATTGCAAGGTCTTTTTGGCCGTCATTATCAAAATCTGCAAATACAGGTGCCCAACTCCAGTCTGTTGCAGAAATATTAGCGAGGAGTCCGATTTCCAAAAATTTGTCTTTGCCAGTATTGATTTGCAAATGGTTTCGTGGAAATTGATCATTGTAACCTAAAGAACGTCGACTTATTAAAGAGTTGTAATTGATTTCGCCTAGTGAGTTTTTTAGTACTTTTTCGTCTTCAGGTAACATATCAAGCGTAATGATATCTGCTAATCCATCATGGTTGATATCAGAAATATCGTTTCCCATTGAAAATTGACTGGTTTGGCTCAAACTTTCGTGTGACATTTCAGCAAACGATCCATCTTTCTGGTTGATGTAGAGATAATCGTCTTCGTAAAAATCATTGGAAACATAAATATCATCCCAGCCATCAGCATTTAAATCATGAATACTAACAGCAAGTCCATAACCAACCTCACCACCAAACAAGTTGGCCGCTTTGGTTACGTCGACAAATAATCCATTGTCATTTTTAAAAAACTTATCTGAGCTCATTTCACTGAAACTATCTCTGCGATCAACACCAAAAAAATTACTGGTCTTATGAATCCCATGATTGAGAAGGTACATATCAAGGTCACCATCTTTGTCATAGTCAAAAAAGGCAGCAGAGGTCGAATAGTTTTGAATTGCTAAACCATACCTGGAGGCTTGTTCTTTAAAAGTGCCATCCTTTTGATTGATATACAACTCATTTTGTCCCATGAACCCATGGATACCGACAACCGCACAAACATAAATATCCAACCATCCGTCATTGTTAATATCGACCATTGTGACTCCAGTGTTCCAAGTTGAAACGCCTTCAACCTTCGCTTGTTTACTAACATCTTCGAATTGTAAATTTCCTTTGTTTTGATAGAGTTTGTTTGGGCCAAGGTTTGAAACAAAAAACAGATCCTCCAAACCATCATTGTTAATGTCTCCAGCAGCAACACCACCACCATTGTAAAAATATAGGTAGTCAAGAATATTTACTTTTTCGTTGTCCTGTACAGCATTGAAAAAATCGATACCAGATTCAGATGGATCGACTTCAACAAACACCTGTCCTTCACGATGACATGATGTGAGGAGCAGAATTGAAATAAAAAATAAGACTCTATTGTAAAACATAAAAGGCGGGGTTTTGATTATTGATTCCTAGTAAATAACCTATACTGTTTTTCATATTGACTTTTACAGAGGATCGAACAGTCCCCTTTAAACGCAATCCTGATTTTTTTACTGGCACAAAAGAAAATTTTCCATCTCCATTACCTAAAAGTAGAGATGCAAATCCACTGTCAAGTTTTGAGAACTGTGGCTTGAGATTATCTTCTCCGCCTGCAAGTATCAAATCTAAATTACCGTCATTATTGAAATCATCGACTATTCCTGTATTTACAGAATTCCACTGCACTTCATTTGGGAGGGGTGCTATTGAAAAATTAAAATTTCCACCATTAAGGGCAATCACACTTCTTGATTCATTAACTTCTTTGACGATTGCTCCACTGACTTTTTCTTTGGAGAACAAACTGTTTATGTCTTTTTTTGCGTATTCAGAAAACTTGAGATTTGTTTTCTTTAAAAAAGTAATCTGGGAAATTAATTCATTTTTGATATGTATTGGTTTATCAACTCCATCAAAGTCTCTTGTATGAATCTGCTCAAGGGTTCCGTTATCATCAAAGTCATTGATATACATACGAGCTGGAGCCACTTCAGTTCCAGTGTAGACGGAATTTAGGCCTTTATTTCCAAGAACAATATCAATTGTGCCATCGTTGTTAAAATCACCGCTTGTAATTTCATCCCACCAGCCGTTAAACTGTTCTAAGCTTGTTGATTTTTTTTCAAAATACGCTCCATTAAAGGAAAAAACAGCTGGGGACATCCAAGAGCCGACAATAATAAGTTCTTTTAGGTTATCGCCAGATAGATCAATCCATTTTGCATCGGTTATCATGCCCAATTTGTTGAAATCGTATGCTTTGAGATCAGTCACATTTTCAAAAACGCCCTTACCATTGTTTTGTAGCAAAACAGAATTTGGATTTATGCCATAGACTCCTGATATCGATCGGTTTCCTATAAATAAGTCGACAGCACCATCTCCGTTAAAATCATTTGGAGCTATAACGCTTGTATTAGTCGTGTAGTTTGGTAAAGCCGTTTTTTCATGTGAAAATATTCCATTACCATCATTGAGATATACCCGATCTTGAATTAGCGAATTTTGTAAAGTTGGATTATTCCCCCCTGATCCAACAAACAAATCTTGATCACCGTCCCCATCAATATCAAGAAAGATAGCTGTTGTATCCTCATAGGGCTCAGTTGCGATTAAAAAGGGCTGCTCAGTTTTGACAAAAACCCCAGGTTTGTTTTGCAAAATAAGTTGTGAAATATCACCTCGACTTCCCCCAATATAGATGTCATCAAGCCCATTGTTATCAACGTCAGCAACGGCAAGTGCAGGGCCTTCTCTTGAAATCATTTTGGATACAAGTTGCTCATAGTTATAATCAACAAAATTATCTTCTTTGTGTTTTTTGGCAGGAAGATCTTTTGTGGCAAAGAGCGTTTTTCTTATTTCTTTAAGATTTTCGTCAATGAAAAAATTTTCTTTTTGAATATAATGTAGATTGTTAATGGAAGGGGAGTAAGTCATGGTTCTGGATTGATCAGGCCACACAACTTCAATTGAGTCTACAACTTCAGCGTCTCCTAGACCTACAGTTAGTGTATATTCAACAGAAGATTGAAATCCTTTAGTAGGAATCAGTTCATTATAGATTTTTTTATTTCCTGTATAAATGTTGACTTTTGAACCAATTGCGTGGATATTCTTTCCAGTATCTTTTAATTTGACTTTCAAAAAATTTAGACCTTTTTCATTGGAATTGTTTTTGTATATCATAACAGACTCATTGACATTATTGATAACCAAGTCAAGATCGCCATCATTGTCAAGATCACCATAGGCAGCTCCATTAGAAAACGTTGGTTTTTCAAATCCCCAATTTGCGGTTTGATTAGAAAAAGTTAAGTCTTTGTTATTTTGGAAGGCATAATTTGGGATTGGCCTTGAAGGCATTCGATTTACAATGGTTTCGACTTCTTCTTTTTTTCCTGTCAGCACCATTTTTTGAATGACATCATTTGCAAAGAAATTCATAAAGTCTTGATTTGTTAGCTCATGATAAATGCCATTACAAACAAAAATATCTTTGTGGCCGTCATTATCCATATCAAAAAGTAATGCACCCCAACTCCAATCTGTCGCTTCAACTCCAGCATAACATGATATCTCTGAAAATGAATTCCCTTCATTATTGAACTGTAAGGTGTTTTGCATGAATTGGTGGTAAAATTCTTTTTCTAGTTTAAGGCGATAAATATCATAACCTTCAAATTGGGTTGTTTCTTTTAATTTTTGGTCACCTTCGGGCAACATATCTGTCACATAAATTTCAACATAGCCATCATTATTAAGATCAGCCATATCAGCACCCATAGAAAAATGACTTAGATGACTAACCATCTCCTGGATTTCATCTTTAAATGTGCCATCACCTTGGTTCATGTATAAATAATCTCTCTCATAAAAATCATTTGAAACATAAATATCTATATATCCATCTTTATCGACATCTCCTAAAGTAACACCTAGTCCAAATCCAATGAGACTTCCATATATCCCTGCTTCTTCAGAAACATCTGTAAAATAATTATTGTCATTTCGTAATAGTTTGTCACCACCACCTTTTAGTTTATTGGGAACATCCCAGTTTTCATCACGAAGTTCTCTTTTGTCATTATACCCTAGAGTCGTGACTGGTATAAAACTATTATTTAGAATATAGACATCTAAGTCTCCATCTAGATCGTAATCAAAAAAAGCAGCATGAGTCGTAATACCACTATCTGCTAAGTTGTATGCCTTGGCTTGCTCGCTAAATGTACCATTACCATTATTGATAAACAATTCATTGTCTTGCTCATCTCCACTGATAATTCCAGCATTACAAACATAAATATCTAAGAAACCGTCTGCATTAATATCAACCATAACAACTCCAGTAGACCATGGCTTAGTGCCTGCGACTCCTGCGCTATCAGTGATGTCCTCAAACTGAAAATCCCCTTTGTTTAGATAGAGCTTGTTAGGACCCCTATTGATCGTAATATAAACATCAGCCAACCCATCATTGTTGATATCCCCTACACTTACGCCTCCTCCATTGTAAAAGTTTCGATATCTAAAAACATTAAAGTCTCTAGTAGTTTCAATTGCGTTTATAACGTCAATTCCAGTTGAATCACTTTCTAAAAGCTCGAATAATGAATCATTATTACTTGAGTTGCTACAGGAGAATAATAAGATAATGCATATTGGGAATAAAAGTAGCTTGAGAAATCGTAGGTTAATCATTTTAATCAGTATTAAATATTGATGATTGTTTGTGAAATTAAAAAAAGGCAAATTAAGATTAATTTGCCTTTTTATAAAAATAAATGTTAAGGTTTTAGTACCCTGGGTTCTGTGTCAAGTTCGGGTTTGAACCTAAAGCAACTGAAGGAATAGGAAACTTATTCCTTGTTGCATCAGAAGTACCGCCTTTATAAGACCAGTCCTCAGTAAAAGCACCAAATCTAATCATATCAGTCCTACGAACCATCTCTGTATAAAGCTCACGAGCTCTTTCATCAAGAATGTCATCGAGAGTTACTGCAGTCATTGTTGATGCATTTCGTTTTCCTCTTAATTCATTAATCAAATCAAGTGCAGTTTCTGATGAAGTGCCACCTCTTAAAATTGCTTCTGCTTTCATGAGATGGGCGTCAGAGTAACGGAAAAATATTTGACCACCAAAGTAAGCTCCATTTTTTGGATGATACTTAATTACACGAATTCCAGTAGCTTCATTATTACCAGTAAGCCCAGGCAATTCTTTTGTATAAATAAGCGGATTACCATTTCTTTGATTAAGAGCTACTCCATCATTATCATATTGTTGACCCTGAAGGAATCCAAGGCCAATTCCTCTTGCTTTATTATCAATAGCCTTTTGATCTGATTCAAGTGGATTACCGTCTCCTGTTTTAGGTACGAAACCTCTACGCTCATCACGATCAGTATCTGTTGGATCATAAGCATTGTCTTCATCACCTTCAAATAAATCATACAATTCAGCCATGGTAGAGAAGCCATTCCAGCCACCACCTTGCTCATCTACTGTTATCTGCTTGTAATGCAAACCATTCCACATCCTGTTACAATTACATAAAGGACCTGAAAATATAGTTTCTGAGTCTGCACTATTATCAAAGATTTCGAAATAATCGTCATGAATATCAAAACCTTGGGATTTAATATCATCGACTAAATCGATAACTTCATTCATATCAGCAGAAGCTGCAGCAGACTCACCAATCCATACATGTTTGTTTAATAAAACACGAGCTTTAAGGAATTGAGCAGCGGTTTTAGTGACCTCATTTGTCCCCGCCTCACCTGTGTATGTTGTTGTTTGACCTGTTGATAAAGGATTTAACCCAGCAATAGCAGCATCGAGATCCTCTAAAATTAAGGTTAGCGCTGTAGGACTATCAATAACACTAGGGTTATCACTTGGTCCAGAGCCAACCTCTCTTCTTGGAACTTGACCGAACATATCGACAATTTGAGTCATTTGCAATGCTCTTAAAAATTTAGCTTGCGCTAAAATTTCAGCAGATGCATTTGATGCAGGGTGAATTAACTGATCAAGACTATATATGCGACGATTTGTATCATTCCAAGTTGAAACAATCCATTGATGAGTAGGATCCCATGAATGTTGATGTAGAGATCTAAAGACTCCATTGTCACCCCAGTCAGTACCTCTTGTGGGGATTAATGTCTCATCAGTTGTAACTTGGGTTAATGCATACCATCCACCTTGATCTCCCCATCCACCCAACTCTCCGTAAGCTGCAGTGAGAGAAGCAGCTGGGTCAGCTACTCCAGTGAATTCGCCAGATGCTGAAGATTCTAATACTATAGAATCAAATTCTTCAACTTCTAAATCAGTACATGAATAAATGACTGACAAACTTAAAATTGAATAAATAAAATATTTCAAATTTTTCATAATAATTAAAATTAAAATGTTGCGTTTATACCAAAAGTAATTACACGTGGTTTTGGATATGATGTGTAATCCAATCCAGCACTCGGAACACCATTAATAGGATTCTGAACATCTACCTCAGGATCTAAGCCAGTGTAATCAGTAAATAACAATAGATTTTGACCATTTGCAAAAACTCGTAATGAGTCAAAAACACTATTTTCATTTAATGCTATATTTCTTCCAAGAGTTAAATTCTGAAGACGAATAAAGTCACCTTCTTCTAAAAATCTAGTTGAAACTGAAGGTGCATTCAAATTGCTCTCTCCACTATAGGCAGTATCGTAAGTTACGTTACGACCATTACCAATTGAACCTGCAACCATTAATGCGTTCGCAGTATTATTATATATGTAATGTCCAAATTGACCAGAGAAAAACACGTTAAGATCCCAGTCGCCAAATTTCCAAGTTGAGCTTAAACCACCAACAGAAGTAGGAAGTGGACTCTTTCCGTCTAGGAATTGTTGACTATCCTGAGAATATATTGAAATTCCATTTTCGTCATATCCAAGGAAAGGTCGTAGGAAAAATGCATACAAAGGTTGATCATTTGCGATTCTTTGTGCAAATGCACCTGTGAGTCCTTGTCCACGAACAGTACCAGTATCAAACACACTCGATCCTAGACCAGTTACTAAGTTGTCGTTAAAGGACATATTAAGATCTAAATCCCAGCTGATTTTATCATTATTCATTAACGACATGTTCACTGTAAACTCATATCCTTTGTTTTCAACAACTGCATCTAAATTTGTCCAAACAAATGGTTGTGGAGCAGGTTGTGCAGCTGTAACAGCCATCAACATATCTTTAGTTTTCTTATTGTAATATTCTGCAGAAGCATTAAGTCTTCCATCAAATAAACTAAAATCTACACCAATATTAAATTGTTCAGTAGATTCCCATTTCAGTTCTGGATTTGCAAAAGTAACATCACTTAGTCCAGGTCCAGCTTCTGGTTCAATATCGCCACCATCACTAATTGATACACCACCATAAGCTTGACGGCGCTGGTGTAAGTTGTGAGGAATTTCTTGATTTCCAATGACTCCAAAACCACCTCTAAGCTTTAAGTTGCTAAAGAATTCAGGAACAAAATCTTCATCAGAGAGAATCCATGCAGCACCTACAGCTGGAAAAATTCCATATTTATTATCTCCTCCAAATTTTGAAGAACCATCAGCACGAATAGAAGCTGTAACAATATATTTATCCATCATGCTGTATTCTACACGAGTGAAAAATGATTGTAATTCATCTTCATTTTTGTAACCATTATAGGCAATTGCATCTAGATCCATTGTGGGAGCTGTAAAGTTTTCCAAAATATTAGTCCCCCCATCATATGAAGTGTAATATGAGGTATCACTATCGACGCCGTATTTATAAAATCCAGTTCCGATAGCAGAAGAAACAGCATCCATAGAGGCATCAATAATATCCATCATCTCATGAAGGTCAACAGTATCAAAACCAAAACCTACAGCTGAACCGCCTTCATAGCTAAATTTTTGGTAAGAAAAACCAGCTAGAGCGCTAAGTTTCGAATCACCAAAATCAGTTGAATAAGTTCCTGTAAGCTCAACCAATTGATTGCTTACTTCAGTATCACTTACATAACCTTTTCCGTTTCCAAGAACTCCAGATCCAATGTCTAACAATTTAGAGAAAGCACCAGAACGCTCTCCGACAGAGTTGTCAAGACCAACATTTAACTTCACATCCAATTGGTCGTTTACATTGTAAGTACCAGTCAAATTGACAAGGGTTCTTTGAGTACTTGCCACATCGGTGTAGTATTCTAACAGGGAATTCGGATTGGCGTTCGTAGAGTTTAGTTGCGAACCGAAATATTTAGGCCAAGTCGGATTTGCCATAATAGCAGCTCCGATTAAATCCCCTTCAAATCCAACGTCATTAGAAATTAATGGAGCTACATCACTAATATCAGAGTAAGCAACATTCATGTCAACGGTTAGACGGTCATCAAGAAAACTTTGGCGAAGATTTAATCTAGCGCTCATTCTTTCCATTGATGATTTTTCTACAATACCTTGCTGATCATCCAAACTTAATGAAGCACGATAGCTTCCGCCCTCGTAACTGTTGGAATATGTTAAATTATGGTTTTGAGATAATGAAACTCTGAAAATTTCGTCCTGCCAGTCGGTAGATCCTCCATAATCAACTTCAGAAGCTTTTCCACCAAACTTAACAACAGCATCAACAAATTCATCACGCCCCATCAAATCGTAGGTGTTTGCAACTTCAGAGACACTCAGTGACGAAGAGTATTCAAATTTGTCACTAGATCCTAGTCCCTTTTTAGTTGTTATCAATACCACACCATTTGCACCTCTAGAACCATATATTGCTGTAGCAGAGGCATCTTTTAAGATATCAATTCGCTCGATATCATTGGGATTGATGAAATTAAGTGGGTTTTTAGCAGAACTACTACCACGACCCAAATCATTTTGACCGCTTGCACTAGCAGCACCAGTCAGTGGAACTCCGTCAACAACAAAAAGTGGATTGTTATTAGCTCTCACAGAAGAAGTACCTCGAATACGGATATTAACCCCTGATCCAGGCTCACCATTGTTAGATGTTATTTGAACCCCAGCTGATTTGCCTTGAAATAATTGCTCTGGGGAAGAAATAATCCCGCCATTAAAGTCATCAGCCTTAATGGTAGAAACAGAATTCGTAGCATTTCGAACGGTTGTTTGCCCGTAACCTGTAAGTACAACTTCATCCAACTCATTATTTGAGTTCAGTACCACAGAAATATTTGTCTGGTTTGCGACAGCAACTTCTTGTGATTGAAATCCTACGTAAGAAACAACTAAAGTGTCATCTCCAGCAGCTTGAATAGAAAAGTTACCGTCAAAATCAGTAGTAACTCCAGTATTGGTTCCTTTAACGACAACAGTTGCACCAGGTAGTGGACCGTCAGCGTCTGAAACCGTTCCCGACACATTGCCTGATTGAGCAAAACTTAGCCCAACAATACAAATAGTCAAGAAAAAACTAAAAAATGTTTTTTGGTTTTTCATATTTAGAATTTAGTTAGTATAAATTGACATTTTAATAATTTAAAATATCTTCTAGTTGAATTGATTAAATTTCATTTGCAATGTATTAATCATTAATTAAATACGATTAAATAAAAACTATACAGTATTTAAAAAAAAACTATACAAAAACTATGCAATTAATAAAATGCATACATAATTTTTGATACATTGATAAACTAATGTAAAATAAAATATTTATAGGATTGTTTTTTGTAGATAAAAAATTGAATTTAAAAATCTAAATCGATTTAGATTAAGCCAATTTTAAATTATTGATATTGATATTTTGTTTAAATTTCGACTAACTTCTCAATAATGAGTTCAAAAAGAATATCAATAAAATATCTCGCTAATGCTTTAGGGGTTTCAGTAGCAACAGTCTCAAAAGCATTAAACGGATACCCTGACGTTAATCGATCAACTAGAGATAAGGTCATAAAGCTTGCTAAAGAATTGCAGTATTTCCCAAATCAACAAGCGGTAAATTTTAGAAAAAAATCTACACATATTATTGGCTTGGTTTTGCCTCAAATCAATCATTTTTATTTTTCTAAAATTGTTGAATCAATTGTAGAATTAGCTTCGGAAGATAATATCAGTGTAGTCGTAAAGCCAACCTTTGAAAATTTGGAAAAAGAAAAAATGGCTTTGCTTGATTTGGTAAAGTTTAATGTTGATGGCATATTGATTAGTCTTTCAGATGAGACGCGTTTCCCTGACCATTTAATTGAGATTTCTAATCTTGGTATTCCCATTGTTGAGTTTGACAAAATCTCCAAGCTTAGTCCGTTTGATAAAGTAGTAACAAGTGATCGTGATGCTGCCAAAAAAGCAGTTGAGCACCTCATAACAAGAGGAAAAAAAACAATAGCTCACCTCAGAGGACCTTTACTGTCACAAAACTCCATCGATCGATTTTTGGGATATAAGTCTGCAATCACTGATTCGGGCTTGTCTTTTGAAGAGGAGCTGGTGATTCAAGTTCTTCCCAATAATATTAATGAGTCACAGCGTTCTTTTGCCAGGCTTTTTAACAAGCGAAAAGATATCGACGCTGTTTTTGCAATAACAGACATAGCTGCTATCGCAGCCATTAGAGAGTTGAAATTACAATCAATTGATGTACCAGGTCAGGTTTCAGTTGTAGGGTTTAGTAACTGGCAAATATCAAGCTTGACAACCCCACGTTTGACAACAATTGATCAAAATGCCTTCGAAATGGCAAGGGCTTCTTATCAAAAATTGTCAGATAACATAAAGACAAAAAATAATAATACAAGTAGAGAAAAAGAAACAATTTTTATCAAGACGGACTTAATCATCCGAGAATCAAGCTAGCAAAACCAAAAAGTTTACCCCTCTAAAGCATGTAGTTTACCATTTGTCGCCTCTTCTAAGGAAACACATCCCAGTTGCTGTCCAGGGATGGGTGCATAGTGCATAAACTCTTTTCCAATCGTGCTGTTAATCCGGAACGCATACACGGCGAACCCTCTTAACGACTGAAAAACCATAAAATGTAAAGCGTCTGTGGAAATGGATTCTTTGTCTAGAACGCCTTCAGAAAGTGAGCTAAGTTCATCATGCCAAGTATTTTCTTGGGTCTCACTAGGAGTAAAGTACTTTTCTGCCTGCGTTTCCCAATAGGATCGCTTGTCACTAAGATCATTTGCGGGTTGCGTTTTTGCAGATGTAATCATAGAGCTCACACCAAACTGAAGCAAACGGAGTTGGTCTTCCTCAACCACTCCATCCAGGAAGGCATCAATAAATTTCAACAACCCAAGCTCTGTTGCACCTGGTATACCATCATCCGTGGAGGGTAAAATGACGTCGAGTAAAAGCTGGATATCACTGAGCTGGTTTTTGAAAAAAAACTTTGGCGAAAAGTCAGAAGTTGTGGTAGCACAACTCTGTAGCATCCCAATCATGGTTGGGGTGACGGCTAAAGCACCAAATGATAGCCCTAAATTTTTGATTGCATTTCTTCTGTTCATGGGATTATAAATTTCGTTTATTGAGTTGTTCGACAGCGTAGTTTACCGCTCGTGCTGTCAGTGCCATATAGGTTAGAGATGGGTTTTGATTTCCGCCAGAAGTCATACAGGCACCATCAGTAACAAATACATTGGGCACCTCATGGACTTGGTTAAAACCATTGAGAACCGATGTTTTTGGGTCACGTCCCATACGAGCAGTACCCATTTCATGTATACCCAGCCCCATTGAATAATGATCTTCCCAAGCTTTAACATTTTTAAACCCAGCTTTTTCTAACATTTCAACTGCCTGCAACTTCATATCTTTTCTCATGGCGAGTTCATTCTCTTTTATTTCTGCATCAAAAGTAACCGTTGGGAGTCCCCACTCATCCGTTTTATCGTAGTCCAAGTACATCTTGTTTTCATGGTAAGGTAATATCTCACCAAAACCATTCATATCGATTGTCCAAGTTCCAGGTTTTACAAGTGAGCGTGTAAATTCAGGGCCATATCCTACTTCCTTTGCAGCTTTTGCCCAAGAACTTCGACTGCTATCTCCTTGATAGCCGTATCCCCTGATAAAATCTTTATGATTGGTATCATCACCTAGGTTTCGAAAACGAGGGATATAAAAGCCACCTGGACGATTTCCTATATAATACTGATCTTCAAATTCATCAGTTTCTGCATATGCACCAGCTTTAAAATGGTGATCCATGATATTATGTCCGAGTTCCCCAGATTGATTACCCATTCCTTCAGGGAAGTATCTCGATTTTGATTGCATTAAAATGGATGTAGATGCGACTGCAGAAGCACATAAAAAAATCACTTTGGCCTTATATGTGTATGTCATTTTGGTTTCTCGATCGATGACTTTAACGCCAGATGCTTTTTTTGTCTCTGGATCATAAACAACTTCATGAACAATCGAGTTTGGTCGTAGTGTCATATTTCCCGTGGCTTCGGCCATAGGAAGTGTAGAGGACTGGCTACTGAAATAAGCACCAAATGGGCAACCTCTTCTACATCGATTTCGGTACTGACAGCTTATGCGACCTGCTCCAGGTTTTGTGCCCTCAGTAACGTGAGCAATACGCCCCATTGTCAGGACGCGATCAGTGTAATTCTTTTGTAAAGATTCTCGCAAATGCTTTTCGGTGCATTTCAGTTCCATGGGCTTTAGAAACTCGCTATCCGGAAGTTGAGGAAGTCCAAGTTTTTCGCCTGAAATCCCAACATGTTTTTCCACATAAGAATACCACGGGGCAATATCCTTGTATCGGATAGGCCAGTCAACTGCGATTCCATCTTTTAAATTTGCTTCAAAATCGAAATCACTCAACCGGTAACTGTGTCTACCCCAAAGAAGTGATCGGCCACCCACATGATATCCTCTAATCCAATCAAAGGATTTGTCTTCATTATATGGATGGGTTACGTCGTCAACAAAAAAATGTTTTGACTCTTCTTTTGAAACATAGCCTGTTCTACTTTGTTTAGCTTGACGTTTTAGGGTTTCTTTTGTAATTATATTTCCGTACTCAAAATCCCATGGGTCCATATTCATAGTCGGATAGTCTTCGATGTGGCGAACCATGGGTCCTCTTTCAAGTACAAGTGTTTTCAGGCCTTTCTCGGTAAGCTCTTTGGCAGCCCAACCACCGCTTATGCCAGTTCCGACAACGATAGCGTCATATTGAGTATCGATTTTTGCGCTCATAATAATTAAGGGTTTATCAAAAAAATAATCTCAAAATTACAAATTGAAAAATAAAAAACTTGTTTTATTGTGATTATTTTATAAAACGCTTAAGGGCATGGCCTTTCTTTAACAGATTCAAGAAGAAAAAACCAATCCTCTAGATCGAGATTGATTTCTTGTGCTTTGACAATTTCTTGTAGCCGTTGGGGATTTGATGTCCCAATAACGGGATGAATGTTGGATGGGTGTTTGAGTAACCAAGCAAGCGCAAGAGAAGCATAACCACAGTCGTATTTTTCAGTCAGTTTTAAAATAGCAGAACGCAACTTTGAAGGCCATTGTTTTTGCGGTTTTTTTAGTATTCCGAGTGGACTCCAGCTCATTGGTAAAATATTCTTGCGATGACAATAGTCAAGCTGTCCATCAAACATGGGGTCATTATGAGTCAATGAAATTTCGATTTGATTCACATGAATAGGAACATAACCAGCTAACAAATCAATTTGAGCATTGGTAAAATTGGACACCCCAAAAGATAAAATTTTTCCTGAACTCAAAAGTGAATCAACCGCTTTGGCTACTTCTTCTGGATCAAGCAAGGGACTCGGCCGGTGTAATAACAGCAAGTCGAGATAGTCAGTTTTTAACTGTCGCAAAGAGGCATCAACAGCATCAACAATATAGCTTGAATCGTAATTATAATGTTTGTTGTTATACGGTTTGTTTTCACAAACCATGGCAATTCCGCATTTCGTGATAAACTGAACATCCTCGCGAGAAAGTCCTGACTCAGAAAAGGCAGCACCAAAATCCTTTTCTGTCGTATAATTCCCATAAATATCCGCATGATCAAAACTGCTAATCCCCGCATCATAGGCGGTTTTAATGAGTTCAATTCGCTTTGCCTTTGTCATTTCTTTGCCCCATGCTCCCCACAACATGGTTCCTGCAATTACCGTTGAGTAAGATGACCCTATCGATTTGTGTTTTTGGTTTTCCATCAAGGACAAAATAAAACTAAATTTTACATTTTATCGATTCACTTCAAAAAACTTTACTAAATTGAAACGGATTTAAAATCAAATTTCCAAATCTTGTATTTTTAATTGTGATTGTAAAACAACTTAACCCATGAAAAGAAGATCATTTATCAAACAACTTGGACAGGGTGCTTCGGCATTTGCTATAGTTCCATCATTTGTTTTAGGTGGACAGCACACGGCTCCAAGTGATTTATTATATATTTCTTGCTTTGGTGTAGGAGGTAGAGGTGAAGGAGTTATCAGAGACCTTGAATCTACAACGAAAGTTCGGATTGTTTCTCTTTGCGATGTTGATCGCAATCGAGCAATGAACACGATTAAAGCTTATCCAAATGTAAATTACTATCAAGACTTTAGAGATGTGTATGATAAGCACCTCAATGAAATTGATGCCATCATGGTTGCTACTCCAGATCATACGCATGCATGTATTTCACTTCCGTTTATGCGTGCAAAAAAACACGCTTATGTGGAAAAGCCATTGACTCATAACATATACGAGGCAAGAATAATGGCCGAAACCGCAAAAAAAGAAAAGATTGTCACGCAAATGGGAAACCAAGGCGTTTCAGGTGGAGGGTCTGCAATCATCAAACAATGGATTGATCAAGGGGATATTGGGAAAATAAATTCTGTTGACTGTTGGACGAATCGCCCTGTTTGGCCGCAAGGTTTTCCTGAAACCCCTACTGAACAAGCCATTCCAAAAACCCTAGAATGGGATCAATGGCTGGGGCCAGCGGCCTATCGTTCTTATAGCCCATCGTATCTTCCATTCAAATGGAGAAGTTATTGGGACTTCGGAACAGGTGCCCTTGGCGATATGGGTTGCCATATTATCGAAACACCTTTCAATGCGCTCAATTTACATTACCCCTTAAGCGCTGAAGCGAGTTGTTCCACATTTTGGGTTGATGATTTTGTTCGCGCAGAAAAATCGATTTCCTTTCCCGCAAGCTCAAAAGTTAAAATGGAATTTGAACTTGAGCAGCATGGAGTTATCGAGCTCACTTGGTATGACGGTGGCATCTTACCCGATCAGCCAGAAGGTCTTGCCCTGACGGAGTCATTAGGCGCTTCTGGTGGCGGTACAATCATCTACGGGGAAAAAGGAATTATCATTGCGGATGTTTATTCAGCAAACCCGAGACTGTTTCTGTATAGTGGCACCAACAATTCGTTACAAAGAGCAAAAGAAAGCGCTACCGAAATTTTGAATGGACACGCCCAAGAATTTGTTGATGCTTGCATTCAAGGCGGGAATACGAAATCAAATTTTTCACTTGCAGGCAAACTCACGGAAATTGTTTTGATGGGGAATCTTGCCGTTTTCAATGCCCAACAGCAACAAAGAGGTTGGGATGAATCTCCGCCGCGAAAATTAGTTTGGGATGGAAAAAATATGAGAGTTGTCAATCGACCAGATTTATACGCAATTATCAAGCGTGAATATCGAGAAGGTTGGACATTATAAATTTAATAAATTATGGATAGAAGGACATTTTGGAATTATGGAATTGGGGCAGGAGTGTTGCTAACTGGCTGCTTTGGAATCATTGGAAATCCTTCGAATGAAAATCGAAAGTTGAACGGAAATATCAACCATAGTGTTTCGCGTTGGTGTTTTGGTGATGTACCCTTAGAGAGCTTTTTGATAAAAATCAAAAAATTTGGTGTCAATGCCATCGATCTTGTAGGTCCAGACGACTGGCCGATATTGCAAAAACACAACATCGACTGCTCGATGTGTAATGGCGCTGAACTGAGTTTAACTGAAGGATGGAATGACCCGAAATATCATGAAGAGCTTATCGATAGATACTTGAAAATGATTCCACTGGTAGCAGAAAACGGATATAAAAATTTGATTTGCTTTAGTGGAAATCGAAGAGAAATGGATGATCAAACTGGTCTGAAAAACTGTGTGGAGGGTCTTCGTCAGATCATGCCAACGGCAGAAAAACATGGGGTTATCATTCAAATGGAATTGTTTAACCAGCAAGACCACCCAGACTATATGTGTGACTCCACAGCATGGGGCGTTGCTTTATGCAAAGCGATTGGTTCAGATCATTTCAAGCTGCTATATGACATCTATCATATGCAAATCCAAGAAGGAAATATTATTGATACCATCCGAATATATCACTCTTACTTTGGACATTACCACACTGCAGGTGTTCCAGGAAGAGGTGAAATCGACGATACACAAGAACTCAATTACAGTGCAATTGCAAAGGCCGTAACAGAAACGGGTTTTAATGGGTATTTTGCTCAGGAATTTGTCCCAAAAGCAGAAAATAAAATGGCCTCTTTGAAAGAGGCCATAATGATTTGTGATGTCTGAAACTTTATTTATTCGCTTAATACTCTCTTTACGAGTTGGTAAATAATAATGTCAGAGAATCCGTTGGGGTCGTATTCACTTATTTTAGATTGTTCCAAGACAGCCGCGTCAATATTACCGTCTAAATAACTACTTTCAAGTGCTTTTAGAGCATGACTCAAAGAAGAATAACCGTCGTAAGTAAAGACAGTGTGATTAGTATTGGATCCAAGTGGGTAAATAGTCGTACGAACCCCCCAAGAAAGTAGTCCTGTCTCTCCACTCTTAATCAATCCTTGAAAAAGTGGTTTCCAAAGATTTTTGTTTTCCTCAACAAATCCGTTAAGATTATCAGGCTTACCAAAATTAACAACATATGCATTTGCCAATCCGCCTATGCTTTCTTCTTCTCTAACGATATACATCCCAACAGCGTAATCTGGATTTGCTATTTCATCAATGTTAGCATCTATACCTTTCATCATATCAGGATCTGAATACATGGCAAACATATTATTGAGTTGATCAAGTGAAGAATAATTTTTCACAAAGACAATATTACCAAGTTCAGGATTGGTTGTTTTTCCAAAAGTTTGATAGAGTGCCCAACTTGAAAGATAACCTTTGTCGATACCATTTTTGTGATAAACAGACCAATATTTAACTTCCTTTTCTATAAAACTCGCCAACTGATCTGATGGCACATGGTAGTAATGATGCACTTGGTATTGAGCCATTATACTAATCGATAGAAAGGAAAATAAAATCGTAAAAATTGTTTTTTTCATTGTTTAGTTTTTAGTTCCATGTAATATACTGAAAAACTAAATATGACTCACAACAAATTGTTAAACGCATTTGGAGTATTATAAATCACGAAAATATTCCGCTAGTGCTCTAGCCTCATCTAAAGTCAAGTTTTGGTTATACATAACGACATTGTTATAATCTTTAAGCAGTTGAATTGCTATGGGGTCTTTTTTTATCATTTCTGTTGGATTCAGCATGATATTCATGACCCAAGCAGGATTTCGTCTGTCATAGATTCCTTTGAGTGATGGTCCGATGTAGCGTGCATCTGTCTTGTGACATGCAGTACATTTTTGACCAAAGAGATCTTTTCCAGTAGCAGCCAATTCCTGATTGTAATCTGTAAAAGTTAAACTTTCAACCGGACCAATTCCTACAGCTGACAAATCAATAAATGGGGTTTTGTTTTCGTCTACCGTTTTGGTTTCTACTGTGCTTTTTTGTCCGTAAGTTATTTTTTTCTTTGGTGTTGAGTCGCCGCCACATGAAATCAGTAGCAATGACATTAAAAGGATCAACTGTCTCATGGTTTATTCGAGTTCTTTGATTTTGATGTTTCGATACCAAACGGTGTTTCCATGGTCTTGCAAGCCGATTTTACCCACTTTTGAGATGCCAAATTCCTTCCATTCACTAAATTTTGATTCGGAGATCATTTTTTCCCAGGTCTCTCCATGAACGGGAAACTCAACAATCTTGACATCATTAAGTACGACATGACCATGATTGTTATTATGGTCAATATGTAATAGAACATGGTTCCACATACCAGCAGGTTTAGCCACTTGTTGAGATGGCTTAACTAGGTCGTATAGCGCACCAGCTTCATAATATGCTTTTTCTTTTTCTGCAGCAGGATCATATTTTGGATCTCCCATATCTAGAACTTGAATTTCGGGACCTGTGTAATAGGGTTCGGAATAATCAGGTGTTTCGATTACCCCCCAAAAAATTCCACTGTTACCGGCTTCTGAAATCTTCCACTCCAACGAAAGTTCAAAATTTGAGAAAGATTTATCAGATACGAGGTTCATAACAGGGTCGCCTTCTTTTTTGTTATTGGGTGAAAACTTCATGGCTTGGTCTTCAATGGACCAAGCTCCATCAGGGCTACCACCATTATATATATGCCATCCATCAAAAGACTCACCATTGAACAGGGAGACCCATTGATTGGATGCTTTTGTTTCTTTTTTCTTATTGGAGTTTGTTTGACAAGCAAACAAGCAAATTATGATAAATAACGCAATTAGGTGTTTCATGGTTTAAGGTTTAGAATAGATTTAAGCTTATGTTGATCAATGTCGCCACCTGCAAAGTCATCAAACTTTTTGTCCGTGGTTTCGATGATGTGTTTTTGAATAAAAGATGCCCCTTCTCGTGCACCTTGCTCGGGACTTTTGATGCAGCATTCCCATTCCATAACTGCCCAGACATCACAACCATACTCAGTTAGTTTTGAGAAAATGGTTTTAAAATCGATTTGTCCGTCACCTGGTGAACGATATCTACCTGCTCTGTGATGCCAATCTTCATAGCCGCCGAATGCCCCTTTCTTGCCAGTAGGATTGAATTCGGAGTCTTTGACATGAAAGGCCTTGATAAACTCGTGATAGTGATCGATATAGGAAATATAATCCAATTGCTGCAGTACAAAATGACTCGGGTCATATAAAATTTTAACTCGATTATGCTTGTTAGTGGCTTCGTAGAATCGTTCAAACGTTACTCCGTCGTGTAAATCTTCACCAGGATGAATTTCATAACAAACGTCCACACCATTTTCCTCAAAAATATCAAGGATGGGCATCCATCGTTTCGCCAATTCTGCAAAGCCCATTTCCACCAAGCCAGGGGGTCTTTGCGGCCAAGGATGCCAAGTATGCCATAGCAAAGCACCTGAAAAAGTCGCATGTGCAGTCAACCCGAGTCTACGGCTCGCGATAGCTGCTTTTTTCACAGTTTCTATCGCCCATTCTGTTCTAGCTTTGGGTTTACCTTTTAAATGTTTTGGCGCAAAGTTGTCAAACATTAGATCATAGGCCGGATGAACAGCTACGAGTTGACCTTGCAAATGGGTAGACAGCTCGGTGATCTCCAGACCAAAAGAGTTTACAGTTCCTTTGAGCTGGTCACAATAGTCTTGACTTTCCGCTGCCTTGTCCAAGTCAATTAAAAAGGACTCCCAAGTTGGGATTTGAATACCTATATAACCCATATCAGATGCCCATTTAGACATTCCCTCTAGAGTGTTAAACGGCGCCTTGTCATCTACAAATTGCGCAAGAAAAATAGCAGGTCCTTTGATTGTTTTCATATCGCTTTATTTCATTTCTATCCATGTATTACCAGATTGATGCGACTGAACAACGGCCTCAATAAATTGCATCCCTCTAACACCGTCGTACAAATCTGGATAAGAACCATCAACTGCTTTTTTAGCGATGGCATTTGCAACTCCGTTGTAAATGTTACCCATGGCATCAAACATACCCTCTGGGTGGCCTGGTGGTAGTTTTGTTGCATCGTTTGCAGAATTTGTATTGTATTCATGCCCTGGTTTGAGAACCTGTAAGGGGGTATTTTCTAAACCAAAGTATAAATAGTTGGGGTTTTCTTGCGCCCACTTCAGATGACCTTTGGTTCCATATATTGCAATGGTAAAATTGTTTTCTTCAGCTGTTGCAATTTGACTTGCTCGCAGTACACCTTTGGCGTTTCCGCTCATGCGCAATAAAATAGTACCATCAATGTCCATAAAATTGTCTTCATATAAATAATTTAAATCGGCCAAAATGGTTTTGATTTTTTGTCCCATCACATATTCGAGCATTTGGAAAGCATGGGTTCCAACGTCTCCAATGCAACAGCTCTGCCCAGATTTTTCGGGTTGAAGACGCCAAACGGACTTTCGACTTTCTGGGCTATGAATGACTGGATTGATCCAACCTTGATAGTACTGGGCATCAATTTTCTGGATTTCTCCAATATCACCGTTTTGAATCATGCTTCGCATTTGTCGAATCATTGGATAGCCAGTGTAGGTATAGGTGACCGCAAAAATCGATTGTTTCTCCTCTCTGATTTTTTTCAATTCCAAGGCTTCACGATAACTTGTAGTCAACGGTTTTTCACAAATCACATGAAAGCCCTCATCAAGCAATCGTTTGGCCATTGGAAAATGTAAAAAGTTGGGAGTGAGAACAGAAACAACTTGCACTCTCTGTTCAGCAGGCAAAGCGGTCTCATTTCCAATAAAATCCTCAAGGTCTTTGTATATTCGGCTTTTAGGTAAGCCAAGTTTTTTTGCAAACCCGATATTCTCTTCCCAAATGGGGTTAAAGACTCCTCCAATAAGTTCATACCGATCAAACATCGATGCCGCAATGCGATGTACTGGCCCGATCAACGAATCGCCACCACCGCCGAGAATCCCAAGACGTATTTTATTCATTCACCTCTATTTTTTCATTTTTGAATACAAGTAGAAATAGAACAAGTATTAAGAAGGCAAATCCAGCAGGAGCCAACCAAATATCTTTCCATTGATGCACTCCTTCGATTGTGTAGGCATCATAAATTTTCCCTGCTGACCAGAACCCGATCAGCATTCCAATTCCGTAGGTTGCTAAAGTGATGAGACCTTGCGCAGCACTCTTGATTTTAGGACCTGCTTTCGCATCGGTATAAATTTGCCCTGTCACGAAAAAGAAGTCATAACAAATACCGTGTAAAAGAATTCCAACAATCAACATAGCAGTTTTTTCATCTGCATTGCCGTAAGCGAAAAGTAGATATCGAAGCACCCATGCCAACATCCCAATTAACAGTGTTTTTTTCAGGCCGAGTCGAATCAAAAAATAGGGGAGTAGAAGCATGAATATCACTTCTGACACTTGGCCCCAAGCCATCTTTCCTGTTGGATTGCTCAAGCCAATTTCTGTTAAAAAAGGATTTGCGTTTTGGTAATAAAAAGCCAAAGGAATACATAACAAGATGGATGAGATGAAAAAAATCAGGTAATTCTTATCATTGAAAAGTTTTAGCGCATCTAAGCCCAAGATTTGGCGCATACTTACCTTATCATCAGCACTGCTTGAGGGAGGTGTTTTGGGTAAGAAAAAACTAAAAGCTCCTAAGGCAAAGGATGCATAAGCAGCCATCAAAAAGGTGTTTTTTAGCATTCCATCAGCAACAGATGACGAACTGTCCCATGAAAAGTAGTAGCTAATTAGTGTTCCGGCAATAATCCAACCCACAGTGCCAAATACACGGATCAAGGAAAACTCTTTTGCAGCATCTTTCATTTGATAAAATGAAACCGAGTTGACAAGAGCGAGTGTTGGCATATAGAGAATCATATAGCCAAGTACATATGGATAAAAATCATCGAAACTTTCAGCCCTAAACATCATCAACATCAATCCGCCTCCAGCCAAGTGAAGAACGCCGAGTATTCTTTCTGCATTAAAAAAACGATCGGCAATCAGACCAATAATAAAGGGCGCTATAATGGCTCCCCAAGATTGTGTGGAGTATGCCATTGCGGTTTCTGCACCCGTTGCGGTGAGGTTTTGTGACAAAAACGTTCCCATGGTTACAAACCATGCCCCCCAAATAAAAAATTGGAGAAACATCATTATCGACAATAGTATTTTGATAGATAATTTCATTATTGATTTGTTGTTTAAATAAATTTCTCAATTAATTTTTTGGTATGTAAAATCCCTTCTTTTTCAGAAAGGCGATTTCCTTCATATTCCACGCCAATAAATCCAGTGTATCCTGCTCTATTGACCAAGCTTAACATTTTTTGATAGTCAATTGTTGTCTCGTTTCCTTGACTGTCAAAGTCATAGGATTTGGCACTTACCGCACCTGCTTTTGACAAGAGTTCCTCAACGCCTTGATATTTGTCGTATTCATCGATACATACATTTTCTTTTTTCTCAATACAAAAATTACCAAAATCAGGGAGCGTTAGGCAATTGGGGAGATCGACGGCGTGAATGACTTGCATGAGTTGGCTTGCATTTGAGGAATAGCCCCCATGATTTTCAACGAGAATATTGATTTTAGATGCTGACGCGTAGTCTGATAGCTTACGCAAACTGTCAATGGATGTGCTCTTCCATATTTCTAAATCAGATGAACCATAGAGATTGACTCGAATCGAGTGGCAACCCAATTGAGCTGCAGCATCAATCCATCGTCTGTGGTTCTCGATCGCTTGATTGCGCTCTGACTGATTTTCGATTGATAAATCTCCTTCCTCATCAACCATGATTAAAACATTTTCTAAACCAAATTTTTGTGACTCCACTAAACTTTTTTTCACAAAGTTTTCAATCGCTTTTGCTTTATTATCAGAGCTGTAAATATCTTTGTACAATTGACTAACATACTCTAGGCCAGTAAACCCATAGCCACTAGCGATTTTTGCAAAATCATAAGGGTTTAAGATACCACCATTGATCAATTTGTTTAAAGACCATTGAGCCAAAGATAGTTTTATGGAGTTGTCGATAGATTTACTCTCAATATGTCGTCTATTTTTCATGTTTTGACTGGTGAACCCCAGTGTTGAAATTCCAAAAAATGCCATAGATATGTTTTGTAAGAATTGGATCCTTTTCATTTTGGTAAAGTTGTGTGTTGTTTGTATTTATAGTTTTCAAAAATAGTTTTTTGATGGTGTCAGATAGCTTCATTGGTTACACATCGAGGCCCGTCTTCAATCAAATTTTAAACAATATATTGTGTGATACTTAATATCAAAAATAATTGAACAAGACTCGGAATTTACATAATCTAAATATAGTAATATTTTCTTTAAAGTCTTTTTGTATAAATGTAGCCAAAGAATTATTACAAGAAAAATTAGAAATATATCGGTAATCTAATAGCTGCAGTTTGGCATAAAACTCTTTGGTGAATATGCCTCAACAAATAATTAAAAACAATGAAACATCAAGAAAAATCACTTCATTTGTCGGCATTAGTAAAACGTCTCCGTAATCTAAAATACCTGTTCCAGAAAGATGTGTATGTGAAAACCCATAAATATGATCGTCGGTATAGTGATAGCCAGAACATCCATCCCAACCATCAAGTCTGGTGTCAGGACTCAATTGCATCATGCCAAAAGGCATTGTAGCCCCTGGATATGTGTGCCCATGACCACCCGTTCCAACAAAAGGATTGACATAAGATGTTAGTGTATTACTCTCTGAAGAATTTTCGAATGTGCAAGCAGAAAACACAATAAAAATGAACAGCGTAATTAGGTTTGTTTTTTTCATAATCCAAATTTATACTCTCTGGGCGGTTAGTGAGGATTAACTAGTGCTGCATTTTGACTGCAATCTAAAATTACAGCGAATTCATTGCGATTTTTATATAATTCTATCATTAATTTGGTAAATCTGACAATAATCATCAATATTTTAGCCAATCAAAAAGTAATTTATATAGATTTAGATTCTTTACGTATTACAATATTAAAGATGATTTATCTATATTGAAAAAAACAAAAAATGAATACCAATTCAAACAACAAAACTGCGATTGCTATCATCGCAGGACTTTTTTTCATTTTCGGATTTATCACTTGGGTCAATGGAGCATTAATTCCATTTATGAAGACCATCAATGAGCTTACAGAAGCACAGTCCTATCTTGTTGCCTCTGCGTCTTATATATCATTTGTAGTTATGGCTCTTCCTGCATCATATCTACTGCAAAAAGTGGGTTATAAAATGGGGATGTCTATCGGACTCTTCATTATGGCTATCGGTGCACTGGTATTTATTCCAGCTGCTGAAGCCCGTACCTATTGGATGTTTTTGACTGGTATTTTTATACAAGGTACGGGAATGACCATTTTGCAAACCGCTGCTAATCCATACATCACCATACTTGGACCCATAGAAAGTGGTGCCCAACGCATCGCCATTATGGGGATTGCCAATAAGGTTGCGGGTGCTTTGGGATCGCTTATTTTTGGAGCGATTCTCCTCAAAGGGATTGATGAAGTCAATGCCCAACTCGATAGCGTTTCTGCTAGCGAAAAAGCGACATTATTAAATCAAATGGCTGATAGTGTATTCATCCCTTATGTGGTGATGGCGATTGTCTTATTTGTGTTGGGTCTTTTGATGCGGAAAGCACCATTGCCTGATGTAGAGGTGGCAATGGAAACCAATTCACAATCAAGTGGAGAGTCACAAAAAACGATATTTCAATATCCACATTTATGGCTTGGAATGCTGACGTTGTTTGTGTATGTTGGCGCTGAAGTCATCGCTGGGGACTCCATTATTGCCTATGGGATTGCTCTTGGCATCTCGGCCTCTACCGCCAAGTTTTTTACCACATTCACACTCATGGCCATGGTAGCAACCTATGCTCTAGGGGTAGTTTTAATCCCAAAGTACATCAGCCAGCAAAAAGCACTACAAATCAGCGCTTTACTGGGTATCGTATTTAGTATTTTAATCTTAACAACGGATGGATTTACATCTGTTTTGTTTGTTGCTGCCTTAGGAATTGCTAACGCATTGGTATGGCCTGCAGTCTGGCCACTTACTCTTGAAGGGCTTGGCAAACACACTAAAACGGCATCTGCCTTATTGATTATGGCGATTGCTGGAGGAGCGATTATACCACCTTTATACGGAAGACTAGTAGATCAAGGGAAGGAAGCCCTCATGCAGTCAGGGCTTTCGTCTTCTGATGCCTTGGCCACCTCTGCACAAGAAAGCTATTATATCCTTATCCCGTGCTATCTCATCATCTTTGGTTTTGCGGTTTTTGCAAAACGATTTCGGAACTAATTCAATATTTTAATCATGAAAAACACCTATTGGACAAGCTCGATGGCTCAATCCGGATAATGATTCTCATGTAAATACAACCTTAGCGATTCAGTTGGGATTGTATGTTGTAATGTATTCTCCGCTTCAGATGGCGGCAGATTTACTAGAACACTATTTGAAATTTTATGATGCATTTCAATTTATCAAAGATGTTGCGATTGATTGGGACGCATCGGAGTACTTATAAGCTACAATAATTATTGTGTTTTTCATATAATTATAAAAATAAAAAAAACGGCTATACTCTATAAAAGTATAACCGTTTTATTGTTTTAGTAGACTACTCAACTGAAATATCGAACGTAAGTTTCGATATTAAATGTTTGGCAAGGACATTAGATGAAATTCAAAAAATTCTCAAATATTAAGGTAAAACTTATATAAGATTTAGTTTAATTCAATATATTTGAATTAACTCAAGAGTTTATGCGGTTAAACAGAATCAAAGAAGTTTTAGAGTCTAAAGGAGTTTCTCAAAAGTCACTATCAGATAAACTTGGTGTGTCTGTCGTTACAGTTAATTTTTGGTGTAATCAAAAATCTCAACCTTCGCTCAGAACCTTATTTGATATCGCAAGCGCTCTTGATATTTCACCTGATCAATTAATACAAACTGACAAAAAGGTTTAATGAAAGAAGATAAAAGTGTTTGGGATAAGTCCATTAAGGTTGAAGAAAGTGGCTATTATTGGAACAATGAACCAATCTTTACAAAAAGAGGAGAAATACCTAAAGATAAACCGATCGTTGTAGAATTATTTTGCGGCTGCGGCGGCACGTCTTTAGGGTTTGAGCAAAATGGATTTGAGGTTGTTCTCGGCTGCGACATACACATGCCATCAGTTGAAACCTTTGCTCACAATCATCCAAATTCTTCAACTATTTTGGGGGA